>OLHG01000114.1_pt1 | contig 54170 bp, 50 predicted proteins | sample 1605971 | NCBI WGS metagenome assembly OLHG01 (sample SAMN03283289) | human gut metagenome | biome: human-associated habitat; material: feces | host: Homo sapiens | place: Peru | collected 2012 | reverse complement strand
ATTGTCCCAGTCGCAAATATGCACTTCGTCCGGTTTGATATTGGTCTGTCACATCTTCTCCGAAGCGGTCAACCATTGTTTTCATCAGGTTGTTATCACACCGTAAATCCACAAGAACTTTCTCGCCTGAGAACATAGAGAACACTTCTTTTGTAAAATTCTCTTCTCAAAGGGCAAGTTGGCAAACTGGAATTTTACGCTTTCTTAATTGGATGTCTAATTACAGTTTTCCATTTTTCTGGGGCAACCTTTCTTGCATCAGACATATAAATCTCGTGGTGCAACCTATCTTTGTTAATATCATTAACATATCCATTTTGTTCTAAATAAGTATCCATAAGAGCAACAGTTGCTGGCTCATTATCAAAAGAACCTATATGCATAATTTGAACGCATAATCCCTCATCAATCGTAAGATACTCTGCTGACGAACAATCAAGTTTCTTCTTTTTCGTTGCTGTTTCTACCGCCCAGTCAAAATCAGCTTTAGAAATGAAATCAGGCAAACGGATAACAGAAATCCAGCTGAAAGCAGACTTATTTGTATAATCTACACTCTCGACATCATCCTGCCACCAAAAACCTTCCAATGGCGGAACAACATATTCAAAAAATCCTTCAATTTTATAATCAGTCTTGTAACTCATTTTTAATGTGTATGCAACAGCATATAGAACACTGATTGCTTGTTGATATGCTCCGCCTTCTTCATTTGGATTGCCTTTTCCTCTAACTGCAATATAATTTGCCTTAGGTACATTTACAATCTCTGGTTTGTTCTTCGGCATATAGAATTCTTTATACTCTTTTTTAAAATCAAAAGCCATAATAACCTCCAAAATTCCGATTTATTTTACTAAAATTATATCACTCACGCTCAGCCTTGTCTATGATAATTTACTTACGCCTTTTTGCCACAATAACAAGTCTGCCATTGTCGTGTGTGTATTCGCAAGTGGAAAGCGTCAACAGCTTATCGCCGTATTTTGCGGTTACGCCCGTGTCATAGAATGAAAGCTCCTTACATCTACTCACAAAGTCAGAAAAATGCTGTGGGTCATAGGCGTTGACAAACTCATAATACTTGAATGAATTTTTATCTGTTTCATCAACAGGAACGGCGAACACGGCAAGAATGTCATAGGTTGCTTTCCTATCGAGTGTATCAAAGCTGACTTGCTTGTGAGATTTCAAAAAATCCTTACTTCTGAAAAGCTCAAGATTTGCGAACATTGAGCCGTCATTCATATGATGAGCGTAGATTATAACATTGTCAGACGGAGTTTTGATATCACAATTTGCCTGAACATAAGGGCAGCCGTAAACGGACTGATTTTTGTAAAAATCTCTGTTCAGATAATAGTCAGGCTCATTTGGCGTCTGCATAACAGGATAATTGATATTTGTTCCGTCAATCTTTATCCAACCGACCATATCGGGGTTATCGGCAAAAGTCATTGTGTCAGTATAACTTTGAGTGTTACTATTACCTCTGCCTCCGTCCTTGTATTCCGTATACGGATTGACAGCCGCTTCACTTGCAGAAACGGCTGTGCTGTCCTCCGTAGGCGAAACTTCCTCGGCTACGGTTTCATACATCTTTTTATTTTCCTCTGATTCAATTCTTCCCTTGATGTGAAAATAGGTGCTGACACCGCATACAGCGACAAGCACCACAATCAAGGCTAACAAAATTTTCTTATTCATAGCAGATTCCTTTCTCCTACGCAGTAGCACCTTCACCCGGTTTGGTTGTCATCAGCCTGTAAAGCTGTGTATTCTTCGGAAATTTGTTTGCGAACGGCACAAGTGAACTGCCAACCTTGATAAGTCCGTGTCCTGCTTCAACATTCGTGATATACGAAAGCTGTAAATCAGATATATTCAGCAGTCGTGCAAGCTCCTCTCTGTCGGTCGAAGCCTGATTGAGCATTACGATAAATTCAGAGTTTGCAAGCATCGTTCTTGCTGTATGGCTCTGTAACAGGTCATCAACATTCTGTGTAATACCTGTCGCATACGCTCCGTACTTACGGACACGCTTCCAAAGAGTAAAGAGGAAGTTTGCGGAATACTCGTGCTGGAACAGGAGGTAGATTTCATCAATAAAGATGAATGTTGCCTTACCCTTCGCTCTGTTCTGCGTGATACGGTTGAGAATACTGTCCATTACGACAAGCATACCGATTGACATAAGCTGCTTGCCGAGGTCAAGAATATCGTAGCAGATAAGGCGGTTGTCAGTATCAACGTTTGTCTGCTTTGCAAACGTATTCAGCGAGCCGTCCGTAAACAACTCAATCGCAAGTGCGATACTCTGCGCTTCCGGCTCCTCCTGCCTGAGCAGTTCTTCACGGAAGTCCTTTAAGGTCGGCACTTTGCCTGTGTAGTTTCTCTGCTGATAGCCACGATACACATTGGCGGTACAACGGTCAATAATGGATTTCTCCTTTGCGCCGAGGGGTACAAACTGTTCGCAGAGGGACATAATAAACTCGGACTTTAGGATAACAGGATTTGCACCGTCACCGTATTCCTCGGACATATCCATAGCGTTGATATGATTTTTAGAAGTAGCCGATATATTTATTACCTCGCCGCCGAGCGCATTAACAAGTGCTCCATACTCACGCTCAGGATCGACAATAATTACATCTGCATCCGATGAAAGAATTTGATTGACAATCTCACCCTTTGCTGCGAATGATTTACCGCCGCCCGATACACCGAGGATAAACTCGTTACCGTTCAAAAGCTGTTTTCGGTCGGCGATAATCATATTCTTTGAAATAACATTCTGACCGTAGTAAATACCGTTGTCGTGGAAAATATCCTGCACACGGAAAGGCATAAGCACGGAAAGCGATTCGGTTGTTAAAGTACGGAAGGAATCAATTTTGCGTACACCGAAAGGCATAGCTGTATTCAGTCCGTCCATCTGCTGAAATTTCAGTATTGCAAACTGACAAAGATGTTTTCTCGCTGTTGTGAGTAATGCTTCCGTGTCGTTGTCAAGCTGTTCCTTTGTGTCTGCTGTGTGTACCATCGTAAGGACACCGAACATCATACGCTGGTCACGGGTAGTAAGGTCATCAAGAAATTCTTTCATTTCTTTCTTCTGCTGTTCCATATCATACGGAACGGTTGCGGAAAAGTTGTTGTTGGCGTTTTGTCTGCGCTGCCAATTCGTAATGTTGGTTTCAACGCCGAGCAAACGGCTCTCAGCTTCTCGCACGGCTTCGTCTGTCGGTACAGGTATAACATCAATAGACAACATCAGGTTACGGTTAAGCTCGGTAAGTTCCGAAATCATACTATCCTTGATATACGAAGCGTAGTCACGCATAAAAAGAACCCTGCCGTATCTGTCGCCAATTTTGAAAAAGTCCTTTTCAAACTCCATTGAATCGGGGCAGATATAATCCTTAAAGCTGTGCCCTTTCTTACAGCTTTCATTAATGCTGAAATGATAGGAGCTTTCTTCACCTACACGGTAGAAATCGTGAAAGATACGAAGTCGCTCCTCTGCTTCAAGCTCAATGCACTGACTTCCGAGCTTGCTCAGGTGAGTAATCATATCGTTACCTACACGGTTAAAATAGGTGCGGGCTTCCTCTATATTTTTCTTGCAGACAGATACCGTAATATACTTGTCCTGCACCATTGAATTTGCGCCTGTTGCTTTATCAAGCAGCATTTTGTTGTACTCATCACGGTAAATGTCAAGAGCGTCACCCTTGAGAGGAATCAGGATCGATTTTTCAAAGTCAAGTCGGTTGAGCCTGCGGTTGTTAATGGTAATCTTTGTAGTTGCTCCGCTGTCAAATGAATTGAGCAGCTCGGAGTATTCAAGGAACATTTCTTCCTTGTCCTGCTTACTGATAGCTCTTAATGTTTTAATCATTGGCTTTCATAGCCTCCTTTGCTTTTCTTTCGATACTCGGCTTCATAAGCTCGTAGTAGGTATTTGTGGATTTGAATGTCAGCTTTTTAGGCGTAAGAAATTCTGATTTCACCCAAGCAATGACGAATTTTTCGGCAGTCATTCCGTTGTACTTCACAAAGCCGAGTGCCGCAAACGGAGCGGCGGACAGAATGCAAATCCACGATACGGTTTCTGTACCCACATACGGCTTTAAAAGGAAGAAAACGGCAACCGCCACCGCACAGGCGCATACGGAAAAAATGATCTGTCGAAGTGACAGACCAAAAAATACGGCTTCTGTGTAGTTGCGGATTTCTCTGTTTATTTTTACCTCCATAATTAAGTTCCTTTCTAAAATTAAAGTCCCATCATCTCACGAATGATACGGTCGGACATCTTTACCGTGCCGACAAGGACAAGCATATTGAATATCAGTTCACCGATATATGCCCAAGTCATTGTAACGGGTGAAGCGTCTGTTGCTACCACAGGCGGTGATGTTACGAACAGGGAGAATATCAGGCAGGCTAAAACGATAACCGCACCCTCAAGGCAGACTGCGCAGTAACTTTTGAAGAAGCTCTTGCCTACATTCTGCGTAGGCTCGCCTGCAAAGGTTGAAAGCGGTATGGGAGCAAGCGCCGTGTACATATAGAGCTTGAAAAATCTTCCGTACACGGTCAATATCATAATGAAAGACATTACGGTAATGAACAATCCGCCGATAAGCGTTACCGCCCATAGCGGAATACTCTCCCAGAATCCGCAGTTTTCTATTGCTGTTACCATTTCATCAGGTAACACGGTTTGCGTTGCCGTTTCCAAGCCTGCGGATGTCATAATCGTTCCGATTGTACTCTGCACGATATTGAACAGAGTCAACATAAGCTCCATTCCGTTTGTAATGACGGCTTTTGCAAGAATAAACCGGACAAACAGCTTTACTGCGTGTTCGGGCTTCTTTACCTCTGCAAAGCTGCCGCAGGTTTTTACAACTCCTATGACAAAGAAGAGCACAAGCAATGCTAACCCGATAGCCTGTACGGCAGAGTTTACATTCTCAATAGCCGTCCAAATACCGCCGTCCTTAAAGTCTTTCGGAGATGTCAGAACGAGAGACCAAATCTCTGTAATTTTAGCGTTCCAGGTGTCAAGTGCGTTTTGTAAATTCTGAACAACCCAATTATCGGACATTAAAGCACCTCCTTAAAAATTATGGGGTATGGGTCATAAAACTCATACCACTGTTTTGATTAAGAGCCGATAATGAGGTTAAGAATTTCCTTTGCAAAGGTGATGATGACGCCGCCTGCAAGGGTAAGAAAACCGTTGGCTCTCTGTGACGGGTCGTGTGATTTGAGCGACAGACCAATCTGCACAACGCCGAAGCCTGTGAGGATAAGTCCGACTGCTCTGATAAGTCCGAAGATAAAGGTTGAAAGGTTATTAATTGCTGTAAGTGCATTGCCGCCGCTTTCTTCTGCTGCAAACGCCGTTACCGTAAAGCAACATACAGCGAGTACAGTTGCAATCACAATCATACAGTAAGTACGAAAGCCTTTCTTAACCTTACCGTTCATCGGAAGTCTGTTATTCTTTCTCTGTGAAAGTCTTTTAGCAATATTCATAATAAAAAGTCCTCCTATATTTTATAAATTTCCTGCAAGTCCTCATCGGACAACAGTTCATAGCTTGTTTCAGATATATCAATATCCTTTACTTCTTCTTTTGAGAAATTGCCGACAGAAATAGTGGCAATTTCATCTCTGACTTCGCCGTGTCTGTAAACATCGGCTTTACCGTCAGCCGTCAGACTGACATTAGGATGTTTCAGTATGTCATACTTGAAGTCTTTTATCGGTCGCTCACCTCGTATAAAGAGGATTGCATATCGGTTATCAAGCAACCTGACTTCATCAGGCGTCATAAGCTCTCTGCCGCTGATTTGGTAGTTAGTTGAATAGTTACCGCTGTGTCCTGTACTCTTACCGTATGTGTTGGTATCAATGGTCTCCTTGCCGAGAAGTTCGGACACATACTTATGTGTACTTTGCTCATTACCGCCGAGATAAAGGAACTCGTCGCAGTTACCTACAATGCTTTCCCATTGTTTCTCAAACAGAGCTTTAAGCTGTGCCAAGTTCTGCAAGATAATACTTACCGATACCCCACGGGAACGCATAACCGACAAAATCTTGTCGAAGTCATCGGGAAGCGATACATTTGCAAACTCGTCCATAAGAAAGTGAACCAGAACAGGTAACGCTCCGCCGTGTATATGGTCTGCCGAATAGAAAAGCTGTTGGAATAACTGTGTGTAAAGAATTGATACCAAGAAATTGAAACTCGAATCGTTGTCAGGTATCAGGGCATACAACGCAACCTTTTTCTCACCCATAGAAGGCAAGTCAAGCTCATCCGTACAAGTCAAAGCCGCAAGACTTTCAAGGTTAAACTTTTCAAGTCGTGCGGCAAGCGTAATCTGTATTGACTTTAATGTTTTAGCTGAGCCTGAATGATAGGAACGGTAATATTTGAGTGCAATATGGTCGGGATTTTCGTATTCCAAATCGCTGAACAGATTGTCAAGCGGAGAGGGGCGAGGATTGTCGTCGTCCTCAATATCTGCCGCTCTGAGCATTTCCATAACCATTGAAAAATTCTGCTCTTCCTTTGGAGCTTCATAGTGCAGATAAAAAACTAATGCGAGAAGCAACATAGAAGCCGCCGTGTCCCAAAACGGATCGTTGGACTGTGAGCATTTCGGAGTGGTACTTTTAAAAAGATTAGTTACCAAACGCTGAATGTCGTTATCATCACGCAAATATACAAACGGATTGTAGCAATGACTCTTTTCCATTGAAATCAGGTCAAGCACACGCACCTCGTATCCCTTTGCTTCAAGCAAACCTCCTGTGTCACGCAAAATCTCACCTTTAGGATCGAGAATGACAAACGATGTATTGCATTGCATAAGGTTTGGCTTACAATAGAATCGGGTTTTACCAGCGCCCGATTCACCGCAGACTAACGTGTTGAGGTTGCGCCTGTGCTTCTGTGCGTTGATACCGATACGGACATTCTGCGTCATCAGCTTATTATCAGACGGCGGAGATTGACGGTATTTTCTATCAACGGCTTTTGCGTTGCCCCATTTAGCGGAGCCGTGTTCTTCTCTGCGTCGGTAGTTCCTGCGTGTGGAAAAGTAAATACCTATGCCCACTGCGTAGGCGGCAAGCAAAAAGAGGACAGTATTTAAGCTGTCCTCACAAAGCTGTATATCAAAAGGATTGCTTAAGGCGTTCATAAGTCCTGTAACAATTTCGGATAAACCGCCTTTCAGAAACGGAGCAATAATCAAAGCTAACCACACAACAGGAATTACGCCTATTGAAGAAACTATGATAACGGATTTTCTCTCGCTATCTTGCATCATCGCTGTTCCTTTCAATTACCCTGATTTTACGGTAAGGGGCGTTGCCGATTTTGATAATAAGGTCGTCCAATAGGTCCGTTGATTTTTCTTCTGCAAGCAAGGCGTTTCTTGTATCATTAAGTGACTGAATAACAGCACTGTGTTCGTTATCGTCAAGTACGATATGATAATAAGGCTCTTTCATATAAGCACCTCGCTTTTATCGTTCACGGTCTTTTGAGCGTTCCTGCTGATGACGGTAAAGTTCGTCGGATACACGGGTGTGAATATCGCTCATTGCTGTTCTTATTTTGGAAAGCTCTGCACGGACTTCCTTCGGCTCTTTATTCTTCCATTCGGGAGGAATACGGTCAACGGCAAAATTCTTTGCCTCAACTCCGTATTTCTTACAAAGCATATAGCCGATACACACCGCCTGAAAACTCATATCCTTACGGCTGTAGCTGTCGCTCCTGCCCGAAAGCTCCGCATAGCCAAGCTCCAGGGCAACACCCTGAAACAATGCTACGCTGTCGCTGACACCTTTCTTGGTAAAGAGCGTGTCCTTATCATTGTCGTAGTAGGCAACTGCATCGGGATTAGGAAGCTCACTGCTGCTCTCGCAGTTTACAGGAGCAGTGTCAAGCATTACCGAAACAAGATTTTTCGGGTCACGGTTGACCGTAGGTGCAGGCTGTCGTCTGCCATTGGTCTGTGAGATGTCAAATGCTTTCTTGACATTGTATGAAATACCCGTTGAGCCGTCCGTCTTTGTATAATCTACAGGCTCCAGAATAGAAATACTCTTTGCACCATTTTTGACACGGATATTGTCATCCCTCCATCCGTTGAAATCTTTGAGTTGAGTAGCCTCCGGGCACTGCTTGTAAATAAGGAGTGCATTAGCCGCCGAGTATCTGTCCATACGAGCCTGCGTATCAAGATATTTCTGAAATTCAGCAGGATTGTTTACAATATCGGAAATTGCCGTATCAATAAGTTTGTAAACAGCTTCTTTTTCTTCCTGTTTTGCTTTTGCATATTCTTCGGAAGAAAGTTTCGGTTTAAAGTTGCCGCTTCTCCTTGAATTGAAATCGTTTGTCAAAAATATTACCTCTCTTTCGGTCTGTTATGTTTTGCCTTGTATTTTTTCTTAGGCTGTGTATGTTTTTGGTCTGTCTGTTTTTTGCAGGAGTTTTACGCTCCTGAGTGTGTTCAGGCTGATAGCGTTCTGCTTGTAAAAGCGTTCGGGGAATTTAAATTTTTCTCTGTATTTCTGCTCCAAATCTTTCGGTAAGTCCTTAAACTTTTCAGAGTCAATAGGAGCGTAGGCGATAAAGAAATCTCCAGCAATTATATCAATCATTTCTTTGGTTTCTTCATCATAAATTGCCCTGATAAGTGGCAAGCCGTTCATTTTTCCTTCCTCGTTGCATATGATTGCTACCTCATCTTCAAAGGGCATATATTCCTCAATATTCCCTCCAACAAGCTGCTGCATAGCTTCAAGAGAGTTATCAATTGCAACAGTTTTCGGATAATGATTTGCCTGAATATAAAGGACAGTAATCATATTTTTACTGACTGTATTCTGTGTTTTTGACGGCTCAAAATCCACCTTTTTGAAGTCGTAGGTATTGCAGAAATAAAAGCCTTTTTCCAAACTTTCATTCTCCAAAACCTCAACCACATCCGATATTGAAAGCGACCTGCCACGATACCCTGTCGGGTGGTCTGTATTAAACTTTGAGTAAACATCATCAAGAGTTTTGCAGTCAACATCACCGCTGAAAACCTTGTCGTAAATCTTGCTGTCAATCGCAGAAGCACCCTGTGCCTTTTCAAGATACTTTGTATCAACAAAAGCTACTCTATGAGTATCACGCTCGTGGTTGACCTGATAAATGTTAATTTTCATTATCTTTCGTAATTCCTTTCTTTAGATTTTTGCTTTGAGATATTAAGCTGTAAACACAAAAAGTCGTTGAAATCCTTGCCCCTTGGCGGCGGTAAATCAACGACCTTGTAATCATTTTTCAGTTTGTTTATAAGAGCAATTGCGGCTTCTCTGCCGCTTCTGTCATTATCAAAGTGGATAGCAATTCTTGTTGTGTTTGAATGGTCTTTCAGATAATTTTCAAGTGCAGCAGGCACTTTGCCAACACCTGTTTTCTTATTTGCCGAGTAAACACCCGCAAGTGATAAAAGGTTGTACTTGCGGTAAACATAGCCATTAATTTTCAGCAAAGTTGCGTAAGATAAAAGGTCAATCGGACATTCAAAAATGTGGACTGTGTTGCTCTCACTGTTCGCCAATCTGAATGAATAATGCTTATCACTACCCAAACAGTCGCCCAATATCCGCATACTGCCCGTTGCTCGGTAGGAAGCGTACCTCGGTTTGTTTTCCTTATCAAAGCCCACAAAAACAACATTATGGTACGGAAGGCTCTCGAAAATTCTCCTCTCGGCTACGCATAAATCTATCAGCTCTCGGTCTATTCCTCTGCCGCTTAGATACCTGTAAATCACTCTGTTGGAAGCACTTTTATCCGGCAGAAGTAAAGGCTTTGGCTTTCTGTTTTTCTTCTGTTCTACATAGACGGGCGGCTCAACCGCACACTTTCCGATAATAGTTTCTACGGCTCTCGTGAAGCCTAAACCTCGTACTTTCACGAGGTAGTCGAGGGCAGAGTAACCACCAATGCCCCTTGACCACCAATACCATTTACCGTTGGAAATCTTCAAGCTGTCGTGGCTGCGGGTGCAGTAAGTGTCTGCGGAAAACTTGACCAACTCTTGCGGATCGTAGTTCCGCAAATAAGTGAGCAAGTCCATTTCTCTCGCTTTGGCAACAGCCTGAGCGTCTATATACGGCATAGCCGTTATCTTGCGTCGAGCGTCTGATTTTTCATCTCACGCACCGCCGAAGTCGCACGGTCTTTGATGGTATCCCGCAGTATATCGTTGTAGCTGTAATCGTTATGCATCCACTCGCTGTAAAGAGCGTCAAGTGGATGAGCTCTTGCTTCGTTCTGAGTAAGGTTGCTGTCGCCGATACTGCACACCAAATCTTCCTTGATAACCTTCTCATAGGCACGGCTCAGTGCTTCGTTGGCAGGGAGCTTTTCAAGCTTCTCTACCAATTCCTTGTGTTCCTGTGTGACCTTCTTAAAAAGAAGTTCATTATAATTTTTGTCTGTCATAAAAACAGTTCCTCCTTATCGTTCTTCTCTGTTGTTTCTGTCCCGCGTCTGCTGTGAATCCTTTTCGTCAGGCTCGCCTCCGACAACGGGAGTATCTCCCTTATCCATATCAAGCAGGACATTCAGCTCGGTCAGACGAGCCATTTTTTGTTTCAATTCATCCTCCTGTGCAAACGGTTTTTCCACCTCAACCTTTGCGGTTTCGAGCTGGGTTTGCGTGTTTGCGAGTTGTTCTTCCGCTTTATTCAGGCGGCTTTCAATACCGTCGATAGCATTATCCAAACGTGTGATATTACCGTGAATATCTGTGCCGAGTGTAACGTGGTAAGAGGAGTTTTCCCTAAGAGTTACTACATAAGCTCGCTCATGCTGATTAAACTCAATTTCCATCTTGAAACCACGATATTCACCGAGAATCTCTGTATCGGCGTTTGTTTTCGTTTTGCAAAACTCGATGATAGCTTTGCCCGCTTCGGCTTTATCCTTGTATTCAGTACCCTGAATTGTCATACCGACAAACTTGCCGTCAATTTCCTTCGGGTGCGTTTTTTGAATTTCCAAATCAGCTTTTAAGCCTTTGATTCGTGCTGTTTGCAAAGCGATTTCCTGCGGATAAAACTTGATGATTTTATCTTCAAGCTCATACTTTTCAGAGAGGTAATGTGACTTATACAATCGTAGCTTCTGCTCCTGAATATCCAAATCCATTTTCTCCTTGATATACGGATTTCCCGTTGCAAGCATCTTAATTTCAGCATAGGAAAGAGCAGTATCGTCTATATCCTCGGCAGAACGGACAGGAGATTTTGAAGTCATAATCTGAGCCGCAAACTTCTGTTTACCCTCGACGAGCTGATACAAATATGCGTCAAAGATTTCCTCTGTTACATATCGGTAAATATCCACATCAGGATTTTCATTTCCCTGACGGATAATTCGTCCCGAACGCTGTTCAAGGTCGCTTGGTCGCCACGGACAATCTATGTCGTGCAAGGCTATGAGCTTATTCTGTACGTTTGTACCGGCACCCATTTTCTGAGTTGAACCGAGCAAAACTCTGACTTCGCCTTTGCGCACCTTTTTGAAAAGCTCCTGCTTCTGCGCCTCGGTTTTTGCTTCGTGGATAAAGCTGATTTCGCTTTCGGGTACACCTCGCTATATCAGCTTTTTACGAATGTCCGTGTAGACCGAAAACTCTGCGTCCGGTTTCGGAGTGGAGAGGTCGCAGAACACAAGTTGAGCTGATTTTTTATCTGAGTTTTCCTGCCAAATCGTAAAAATATTGTCTACGCAGGCATTGATTTTACTACCCTCAAAGTCAGGAAGCAGAGGATTTATCATACGCTGGTCAAGGGCAAGCTTTCGTCCGTCGTTGGTGATTTTCAGCATATTATCTACGCTTGCGTCAACCTGATTGTTTCTCACTTTTTCGGCTCGTTCTCCAAGCTCTGCTACCATAGCCTTTTGAAAATCGGAAGGCTTTACGGCAACATTGTGATAGTGGGGAGTAGGTGTAGGCAAATTAAGTGTGTCTGCCGTTTTTATATCGGCAACCTCTTTGAACATTGCCATAAGCTCAGGCAAATTGTAGAATTTAGCAAATCGTGTTTTCGTTCTGTAGCCTGTTCCTTCGGGTTTCAGCTCATAGGCGGTCACGGTTTCACCAAAGGTGGAAGCCCACGAATCGAAGTGCTGCAAGTCGTTTTCTACAAGCGTTTCATACTGTAAATATCTCTGAATGGTATATAGTTCAACCATTGAGTTTGAGATTGGCGTACCTGTTGCAAAGACCGTTCCTCTGCCGCCTGTGATTTCGTCAAGGTATCTGCACTTCATAAACAGGTCCGAGGACTTCTGCGCTTCGGTCTGAGCTATTCCGCCGACATTTCTCATTTTCGTATAGAGATAAAGGTTTTTGTAGTAGTGACTTTCGTCAATAAACAGCCTGTCAACACCCAGTTCTTCAAAGGTAACTACATCATCCTTTCGGCTTTGGTCGTTTAACTTCTGTAACTTTACCTTTAAGGATTTTCGGCTTTTTTCAAGCTGCTTGATTGAAAAGTTTTCTCCACGATTCTCTTTCAACTCACGAATACCGTCTGTGATTTCGTCAATCTGCTGTTCAATGATAATTCTTTGCCTTTCAACGCTCATCGAAATTTTCTCAAACTGGGAATGTCCGATAATGATAGCGTCATAATCGCCTGTGGCAATTCGTCCGCAGAAGCGTTTGCGGTTTTTAGTTTCAAAATCCTTTTTGGTTGCAACAAGGATATTTGCCGCTGGATAGAGCTGTAAAAACTCTGCCGCCCATTGTTCGGTCAGGTGATTAGGCACAACAAAAAGCGACTTACTGCATAAGCCAAGCCGCTTTGATTCCATAGCTGCCGCCGTCATCTCGTAGGTTTTGCCTGCGCCGACTGCGTGTGCAAACAAGGTATTTCCACCGTAAAGAATATGTGCAACAGCGTTTTTCTGATGTTCCCTGAGTTCAATTTCAGGATTCATACCGCTAAAGGTAATATGACTTCCGTCGTACTCACGTGGTCTTGTGCTGTTAAATTTTTCGTTATATAGTTTGCAGAGCTTTTCACGGCGCTGCGGGACTTTCCATATCCATTCCTTAAAGCCTTCTTTGATAAGCTCCTGCTTCTGCAATGCGATTGTAGTTTCCTTTTTATTGAGTACCGGTTTCTTTCTGCCTTCCTCATCCTCAACATAATCGAATATGCGGACATCCTTGAGGTTAAGTGTTTCCTCGATGATTTTATAAGCATTGCTTCGGTCTGTACCGTAGGTGCGGTACACCTTGAGATTACTTGTATCGTAGCTTTTGTTTTCAATGCTCCATTCACTCGTATAGGGCGAATAGTGAAGCCTGATTTTCCATTGTGCATAGCGTGGAGTATCAAGAAATTCATAGATAAACTGCTGTACAATTTCAGGTGGAATCCAGGTTGCACCAAGCCTTACGGAAATCTCGGCAGCCGTTAAATCCTTTGGCTGTACTCTTTTAAGAGCTTCAACATTGATGTTGTAATCATCAGGATATAGTTTTGCCGAACGCCTTGCGACTTCAAACTTTTCACGGACATTACCAGACACACGAGTGCATGCAATGCGTGCAAAATTATAACATAATATTCATTATATCAATGTATATGGTATTTAAAAAATCAATTCATCAATGCGGGCGAACAAGGTTCGCCACTACTAAAATAATGAAAAAATAACACGGTCGGATTTCCAAACGGGGATTCCGACCGTGTTTTTTATGAATCAATCGTCAATATTGTAAAATCGTTTTGCATTGTCGCAGGTGATTTGCAGAAGCTCTGAGATGCTTATATTACGCAGAGATGCGATTTTTTCTGCGGCATAGATAATCATAGAGCTGTCACAACGCTTGCCGCGGAACGGCACGGGCGCCATATACGGAGCGTCGGTTTCGAGCAGAAGCATGTCAAGCGGAATTTCCGAGGCAACCTCAAGACTGTGACGGGCATTTTTGAATGTAACAACACCGCCGAGGCTGATGTACATTCCCATACGAACCGCCTCACGCATAAGCTCAACACTGCCCGAAAAGCAATGAACCAGCGCATTTGGTTTGTATTTTCTCAGAAGGTCGTACACATCACCGTGAGCCTCACGGTCGTGAACTATAAGCGGCATTTCAAGGTCAAGAGAAAGCCTGATTTGTTCCTCAAAAACACGCTTTTGCAAGTCTTTCGGAATGTCCCAATGATAATCAAGCCCTGTTTCGCCGATTGCGACAACCTTTTTATGTTTTGAAAGCTGTGCAAGCTGTTCAAGATAATTGTCCGGAATATTTTCGAGATTTTCGGGATGAAATCCGACTGCGGCATACATAAAATCATATTTTTCGGCATATTCAATGCAGGTTTTTGCCGTTTCAAGGTCAACCGCATTGTTGACAATTCCGCACACACCCTTTGTGTGAATGTTTTCCAAAAGCTCAAAACGGTCATCGTCAAACCATTTGTCATCATAATGTGCGTGTGCATCGAAAATGTTGTTGTAAAGTGACATCGGTGTATCTCCCTAAAAGTATGGGCGGTCATTGACCGCCCACATTGATGAATTTATATGTCCATACACATAGCTTTTTATACAATAAAAGCAGTGTATAATTTGTAGGGGGCGAACACGGTTCTCCCCTACATTATTTCGGTAACTTTATCTCATTTATACAGTTTATTTTCATCATAAATTTTCTGCCATTACTTGGCGGGCGTCCAATGAACGCCCCTACAGTTACGCTCGGGCATAATATATTTTTATATTGCAAACTGTCTTCACGAAAGGGGAACGGCGACTCGCCGTCTGTCTACACGAACATAAATCAACAGATTTTTGAGCCGACAGGCATATTGTCAACAAAGACAACCTTTAAATCATCGCCGTGAACTGCCGAAAGAATCATACCGCAGCTTTCAACACCGCAAAGCTTTGCAGGCTTGAGGTTCTGAACAAGAATAATCTTCTTGCCGATAAGCTCTTCGGGCTTGTAGTAGTTTGCAATACCGCTGACAACGGTCCTGTCCTTTAAACCGTCAAAAATTGTGAACTGTAAAAGCTTTTTGCTCTTTTTAACGGGTTCGCAGGTCTTAACCTCGCACACACGGAGGTCAACCTTTGCAAAATCATCAATGCCAATCTGTGCAACACCCTCAAGCTCTTCACGGAGAGCCTTTGTTTCTTCACTTTCACCCTCGTTGTTCTTGATAATGCTGTTGAGTTCTTCAATTTCCTTTTCAACATCAATTCGTGGGAAGAGTGCATCTCCCTTGTGAACCGTGACATCAGCAGGAAGTACACCGAACTTGTCGCAGTTTTCGTAGCCGGCACACTTTTCACAAGCGCCAATCTGCTCAAGAGCCTTTGGCATTGTTGTTGGCATAAATGCCGAAAGGAGAGTGCAGGCAATACGGATTGCCTCAAGAAGGTTGTAGAGAACCGTTGCGAGTCTTGCTTTCTTTGTTTCGTCCTTGGCAATAACCCACGGAGCGGTTTCGTCAATGTATTTATTTGCACGGGAAACAAGCTTGAATATTTCGGCAAGTGCGTTCTGGAGCTGAGTCTTGTCCATGAAATCGTCAACCTTTGCACGGAGCGATGTTGCGGTTTCGATAAGGTCATCGTCAAATTCGCCGCTCTCACGCTCTGTGGGAAGTGTGCCGCCGAAATATTTCTGAACCATTGCAACTGTTCTTGAAACAAGGTTGCCAAGACCGTTTGCAAGGTCGGAATTGATACGATTAATCATAATTTCGTTTGAAAACGAGCTGTCTGCACCGAGAGCCATTTCACGCAAAATGTGGTAACGGATTGCGTCAGCACCGTAACGCTCACCGAGAACAAACGGATCAACAACATTGCCGAGTGACTTTGACATCTTCTGTCCGTTGAAAGTAATCCAGCCGTGAACGGCAAGATGCTTTGGAAGCGGAAGGTCAAGAGCCATAAGCATTGCAGGCCAGATGATAGCGTGAAAACGCATGATGTCCTTTGCTACCATATGAACATCGGCAGGCCAGTATTTGTCAAATTCGTCAAATTTTTCATTCTTGTAGCCGAGAGCGGAGATGTAGTTTGAAAGTGCGTCAATCCAAACATAAACAATATGCTTTTCGTCAAATGTAACCGGAATGCCCCATTTGAAGGTTGTTCTCGATACGCAAAGGTCTTCAAGTCCCGGCTTGATAAAGTTGTTTACAAGCTCAACCGCTCTTGTCTTTGGCTGTAAATAGTCTGTTTCCGTGAGGAGCTTTTCAATTCTGTCGGCAAAAGGTGACATCTTAAAGAAATATGCCTCCTCCTTTGCCTCTGTAACCTCTCGTCCGCATTCGGGGCATTTGCCGTCAATAAGCTGGCTTTCTGTCCAGAAGCTTTCACAGGGGGTGCAGTATTTGCCCTTGTATTCGCCCTTGTAGATGTAGCCCTTGTCATACAGCTCCTTGAAAATCTTCTGAACTGTTTCAATGTGGTAATCGTCTGTTGTGCGGATATATCTGTCATAGCTTATGTTCATAAATTTCCATAAGCCTTTGAATGTCTTTACAATTTCGTCAACATACTCTTTGGGAGTAACACCCTTTTCGGCAGCCTTCTGTTCAATTTTAAGACCGTGTTCATCCGTACCCGTAAGGAACATAACATCGTATCCCTGCATTCGTCTGTAACGGGCGATAGAATCGCACGCAACGGTGGTGTAGCAATGACCGATGTGGGGATTGCCTGACGGATAATAAATAGGCGTTGTAATGTAAAATGGTTTTTTCTGACACATAGTATTTGTCCTCCCTAAAATTCAGCAAATGAGCTGTAACTGTAATTATACCAATTATTGCATATAATTTCAAGAGTTCATGGGATAAACGGAGAATAGTTAATTGTTGTGTGTTTAATTTAAAGACAATTACTTATGATTCATTTCGGTGATATTACTGTCTGAATTCATAAATAATCGTGTTAAAGTGAAATAATGCCGAACTGCGCAAGTGTGTAGGAAATTAAGATGAACACAAGGCAGATTGGAGCTATATATTTAATCATAACATCAAACAAAGCCCTTCTGCTGAAACGCTCGCCGTTCCTTGTGATTTCGTCTGCAATAGTCTTTGGCTTGATAACCCAGCCGATGAGAATACAAGTGCAAAGTGCGACAATCGGCATAATAATGCTGTTGCTCAAGAAGTCAAAGAATGTAAGGAAGTCCATTCCGAAAATCCTAACATTTGACCATATTCCGTTGCCGAGTGATGACGGAATACCCATAATAAGGCAGATGACGATAACGATAAGACAGGACTTGATTCGTGTAAGCTTGAACTTGTCCATAAGCGAAGAAACAATTGCTTCCATTACGGAGATTGAGCTTGTGATAGCCGCAAAGAATACAAGAACAAAGAACAAAAATCCGATGATTCCGCCGGCAGGCATTTCGTTGAATACCTTTGGAAGTGTGATGAACATAAGTCCGGGACCGCTTGCACCAAGACCTTCTTCACCGCTGAATACATAAACCGCAGGAACTACCATAAGACCTGCGAGAAGTGCAACGGCTGTGTCGAAAATCTCAATTTGGTTAACCGACTTTGTGAGGTTTACCTCATTCTTTGTGTATGAACCATAGGTTACCATAATTCCCATTGCAATGCTCATTGAGAAGAACAGCTGACCGAGTGCCGCCGCAAATGTCCAAATTGACAGTTTGCTGAAATCGGGAATGAGGTAGTACGAAACACCCTCCATTGCGTTCGGGAGCGTGAGTGTGTAGATTGAAATTCCGACTGTCAGAACAAGCAGAACAGGCATCAAAAATTTGCTCAGTCGCTCAATGCCCTTGTTTATTCCGAGCATAATTACCACTGCACTCAACAGCATAAATATTAAGAAAAACACAATGGGTGACAACGGGTCGGAAATAAAGTCCGAGAAAAAGTTGTCCTGTGCCGCAGGGGCAACAAGTCCCTGTGCATAAACGCACATATATTTTGTAACCCAACCGCCGATAACGCAGTAGTACGGAATAATGATTGTAGGAACAAGCGTTGCAAGGTAGCCTAAAAAGGAAAATTTGCTGCATAGCTTTTTGTAGGCGAGAATCGGACTTAGCTTTGTTTTTCTGCCGATTGCGATTTCGGCAGTCAAAAGTGAAAAGCCGAATGTAAGCGCAAGGATTATGTAGATAAAGATGAATGTTCCGCCGCCGTACTTAGCTGCATAATACGGAAATCTCCAGAGATTTCCCAAGCCTACTGCACTTCCCGCAGCGGCAAATACAAATCCGAGTCCGCCGGAAAAGCTTCCCCTTTTTTTACTCATGATAATTACCTCTCATTTTCCTTTAGAATTTTTTAAAATCTGTAAATAAAACAATCAACGCAAGTATAACATAATACAGAGATTAAAACAATATTTTTTGAAATTTTTTGAATATTTTGCAAAAAGAAAATTTTGGTTTTATCTTTGCGAATTTTGTCAAATCTATTGCAAATCAATTTTATTTGTGCTATTGTAAAATATATGTAAAGAATCCGTTACCAAAGGTAAAATTTAGTGCAATTCGCTTGAAATAATCCGTTTCGTATTTTATACTTAATCAGATATATTAAATTGGGTTATATATCAATTTTTATGGTGGTGAATTATATGTCAAATTCAAAAAATAACAATAAAAAAACATCCGAAAAGGCAAAGCTTATGTCAAAATGGCAAAAGATGCCTTATACTAACAGAGAATTAAGCTGGGTTGACTTTAATGCAAGAGTGCTTGAAGAGGCGTTCAAAAAGACCAACCCAATTATGGAAAGATGCAACTTCCTTTCAATTACGGCATCAAACCTTGACGAATTTTTTATGGTTCGTGTTGCAGGTGTGCTTGACCAAATTCATCACGGCAGAACAAGCCGTGACGCATCGGGCATGACTCCTACAGAGGTTATGGACGGACTTGTTGAAAAAATTCACGAGTTTGCCAAAAAGCAGTACAGCTGTTACAACCGTTCAATAATTCCGTCACTTCGTTCGGCAGGCATTGTATTCAAAGAGGCTGACGAGCTTGACGGCGACCAGAAAGCGTTTGTTGAGGAATACTTTAAAAAAGTAGTTTTCCCCGTATTGACGCCTATGGCTGTTGACACAAGCCGTCCGTTCCCGATGCTTGCAAACAAAAGCCTTAACATTGCGGTTCGCCTTACAAATGCCGAGAATGAAGAATTTTTCGCATTGGTTCAGGTTCCGTCAATTCTTCCGAGATTTCTTGAGCTTCCGACTCACGAGGGCAGAGCGTTTATTCTGCTTGAAAAAATAATCGCAATGCACCTTGGCGAGCTTTTTGAGCTTTACAACATTAAGCAGTACGATCCTTTCAGAATCACCAGAGATTCCGACCTTGACATTGACGAGGATACCGAGGATCTTATGGCTGAAATTAAAAAGTCAATCAGAAAGCGTAAGAGAGGAGAACCTGTCCGTCTTGAATTCGGCAAGAAATGCAACCGGGAAATTCGTGAATTTCTTGTTGACGCTCTCGATGTTACGGAGCGTGAAATCTACTTTCAGAGAGGTCCTCTTGACCTTACATTCCTTTCAAAATTTGCCCACATCAAGGGTTGTGAGGATATGTGCTTTGAACCTATCGTTCCCGTAAATCCGCCTGCGGAATTCTGCGGTTATGATGATATTTTTAAGGCTATCCGTGAAAAGGACAGACTTGTGCATCATCCTTATGAAAGCTTTGATGTTGTGGTTGATTTTGTCAAAAAGGCGGCAACCGATCCGAATGTTCTTGCCATCAAGCAAACCTTGTACCGTGTCAGCGGAAATTCACCGATTGTTGCGGCTCTTATCAAGGCGGCTGAAAACGGCAAGCAGGTAACTGTTCTTGTTGAACTCAAGGCGAGATTTGATGAGGAAAACAACATTCAGTGGGCAACAAAGCTTGAAAAGGCGGGCTGTCATGTAATTTACGGTCTTACGGGACTTAAAACCCACTGCAAAATCTGTCTTGTAGTAAGAAAAGACAAGGACGGAATCAGAAGATATTTGCATATGGGTACGGGTAACTATAACGACAGTACGGCGAGATTCTATACCGATATCGGTATGTTCACCTTGCAATGAAGGCGTTTTATCCCGAAAAACCGCCGTTCCCGTTCCTCCACATTGACACAACATGGAAGTTCAAGGATATGATAAAATTCCGTGATGACACAGCAAAAAAGCTCGGAATTGAAATGCTCGTTTACACCAATGAAGAAGGTGTTAAAAAAGGCATCAACCCGTTTGATCACGGTGCGGCTTACACAGATATTATGAAAACACAGGCTCTCAAACAGGCTCTCAACAAATACGGCTTTACTGCGGCATTCGGCGGCGGCAGACGAGATGAGGAAAAGTCAAGAGCCAAGGAAAGAATTTTCTCTTTCAGAAATAAAGCACAGGCATGGGATCCTAAGAACCAGCGCCCCGAGATGTGGAAGCTTTACAACACAAAAATCAATAAGGGCGAAAGCATTCGTGTGTTCCCAATTTCCAACTGGACAGAAAAGGACATATGGCAGTACATTCAGAGAGAAAAAATTGACATCGTTCCGCTTTACTTTGCGGCAAAAAGACCTGTTGTTTACCGTGACGGCAACATTATTATGGTTGATGACGATCGTTTTCCGCTCAAAGAGGGCGAAGTACCCGAATTGAAATCGGTTCGTTTCAGAACACTCGGCTGTTATCCTCTTACAGGCGGCATAGAGTCAACTGCAACAACTCTTGATGAAATTATTGACGAAACCCTCAGCTCCGTTTCTTCGGAGCGTACCTCCAGAGTAATTGACAACGAGGCACAGGGCAGTATGGAACGCAGAAAAAGGGAGGGTTACTTCTGATGAAAGGTTTACTTAAATTTATTACCTGCGGCAGTGTTGATGACGGTAAATCAACACTCATAGGTCATATACTTTATGACGCAAAGCTTATTTATGCCGATCAGGAAAAGGCTCTTGAGCTTGACAGTAAGGTCGGCAGTCGCAGCGGTGACATTGACTATTCGCTTTTGCTTGACGGTCTTATGGCTGAGCGTGAGCAGGGCATCACAATTGATGTTGCTTATCGCTACTTCACAACCGACAACCGCAGTTTTATCGTTGCCGACACACCCGGTCACGAGGAATATACAAGAAACATGGCTGTAGGCGCATCTTTTGCAGACCTCGCAGTTATCCTCATTGACGCATCACAGGGCGTTCTTGTTCAGACAAGACGACACGCAAGAATCTGTAAGCTTATGGGTATAAGACATTTTGTCTTTGCCGTTAATAAGATGGATTTGGTAAAGTACAGCAAGTCACGCTTTGACGAAATCGTAAAGCAGATTGAAGAACTAAAAAACGAGCTTTTACTTGACGATATCTACATCATTCCGCTTTCCGCAACAGAGGGCGACAATGTTACCGTAAAGTCCGAAAACATTCCGTGGTACAACGGTGTTCCTCTGCTTCAGTATCTCGAAACTGTTGATGTTGATTCCTCGGAGGAGGAAGAAGGATTCTATCTTCCTGTTCAGCGAGTTTGCCGTCCCGACCACACATTCAGAGGCTTTCAGGGACAGATTGAGTCGGGCAGTATCAGCGTAGGCGATGAAATCGTAACACTCCCGAGCAATGAAAAGGCTCATGTAAAGCAGATCCTTATGACAGATAAGGATGTTAAAACCGCTTTCAAGGGACAGCCCGTTACAATCACACTTGACAAGGAAGTTGATGTATCCCGTGGCTGTGTAATTACAAAGGACACAAATCTTGCGTCCTATCAGGAGCTTACAGCCTCAATTCTCTGGATGGATGACGAACAGCTTACAGCCGGCAAGGATTACCTTGTAAAGCTCGGCACAAAGACTATTTCGGGTATCGTTTCCGAAATCAAGTACGCTGTTGATGTGAACACAGGCGAGCATATTTCTGCCGATTCACTCACAAAGAACGGAATCGCAGTCTGCACAATTCTGCTTGCAGAGCCGATTGCGGTTGACCTTTTCTCAAAGCATAAAACACTCGGTGAGCTTATTTTGATTGACCGTGTGTCAAATATGACATCAGCCTGCGGTGTTGTTGATTCGGTTGAAGAAAAAGCCGATGATGCAAAAAAGGCGTCATTCGTACTCGGCTCACTTGAGGCAAGAGGTGACATCTTTGAAGAGTTTTTCTACGACACTTCAAGCCTTAATGTTCTCAAATATCAGCCTGTTAAGGAAACCTATACAAAGGATGACACAATCCCTGTTGAGGGCGAAAGCTATAAGTATCCCGACAGCTTTGATATTATAGTTCTTCGTGACAGCGTTGCCGTAAAGGTTCGTGACCGCAAGATTACCGATATCGTTCCGACATCGGAGTACAGCTACGGCGGTGTTCCTGTTGTAAACGGCAGAGGCTTTGAGGTTCTCGCCGACAGCAACGAAAAAATTCAGCAGTTCCTTTCCGAGTACTCAAAACTTGACAATATCAACGATGCAGACTTTTTTGCAAAGTGGGTTAAGTTTGATACATACAGAAAAATTGCAATTCAAAACAGATAACAAGTTTATTCATTTTAACTCATTCGCAGAGGGCATTGTCATTTGGCAATGTCCTTTGTGATTTTATGACTTTCTTGCCGAAAAACTGACCTTGCTGCCAAATTGTTGCATTTATAATTTTTATTCTGTATAGTGTACTTACACAAATAAAATTTAAAGGAGTGCTTACAAATGAGCAAAACAGCGGCAGTATTGATCACATTTTTCCTCGGTGAACTCGGTGTTCACAGATTTATGACAGGCAAAATCGGAACAGGTGTCATCTGGCTTTTGACCTGCGGTGTATTCGGAATCGGTTGGCTTGTTGACTTTATTATGGTTCTCACAGGCAAGTTTACGGACAAGGACGGCAATGTTTGGGGTAATAACTGATTGAGAGGTATTCACTGTGGCATTTGGTGTAAAAGTAAAAAATATTAAAACAAAGAATACTTATTCGATTGAAAGTCTGTATGAGGCAATTAAGGATAAGAATTTTTCGGCAGGAGTTCCCTCGCTTACAAAGCATGGAATGGCTACCGTAATAACATTTCCCGCACTTGACAGTCAAAATCAGGTGTGGATTATGAAAAGCGGTTTCGGCAAGGAAACACAGAAGTTCTCAATTCAAAAGTCCACTCAGGCGGGTATGGACAATGTAGCTAAAAATGCGGCATTGGATTCAATCACAGGCGGGCTTTTCAGCGTTGGCGGAATGATCGGCGAAAACACAAAAAAGTGTGAAAAGCTCGTTGACGCAACCGCAAAAGAGCTTTCGGAAATGAATCTGTAAAATAAATTCTGCAATAAAAAATCAGCCTTCTCAAAAAGAAAAGACTGATATAGCAAAAATGTTTGTTCCAAAAAAGAACTGATTAAATTTATTGACTGCCCATCCGGCGGTTGTTGCAAGCCTGTTTTTTGACAGGCTTGTTTCAATTTTACCGTATTTGCCGCCGTTTTTTCGGCTGGATTATTCAAAGCTTTATGCGCGCACGCAAGCCCGTGGTGCAGAACATTGTTCTGTGCCTTTTTTATTTCGCCTTTTGATTGGGGCTGACTGATGTTACCGTTTTGCGGGCGTTGATTTTATTGCCGACAAATTCGAAGAGTTTAAGTCTTAAAAGCTCGATTATGCTGCAACCTGCGAATATTAAAATGACTGTTATAATTACAATCGGAATATAAATCAGGGTGTCATAGAGATGCTTGTTGCTGAAATTGAAGACATTCCAAATCCAGTCACGCACATAGTTGTTTTCGTGAATAGCGTATACACCGAGTGTTGTGCCGGCTACTGTATTGACAAATTTTGAGCTGAAGTTGAAATCTCTGAAAAAGAGAATCAGCATTGCCGATTCGGCGAGGACAAGCGGGTTGTTGAACATACCGAATGCCGGCTTGTACTGCGGAAAAACAGAAGCCAGCACAAAGTCCGACACACAAAGAGCGGCGAAAATGCCGAGATATTTGAAATTAAGTTTTCTTTTCTCAAGCGGTTGTTGCTTTACAAACAACCTCAGATAACCGCCGATTATGTACATCAAAAGGAATCCGCTAAGACTCTTGCCCATATAAGGATCAAGTACTTTGTTGACGCTGATAACATTACTTACTCCGTCAATTTCCGCAAGCGTTGACCATAGGCTTACTACCACAAAAACAATTCCCATAAAGTAGAGGTAATGTTTTTTTGAGAGTGACGCAAGCATTTTGTTGAGGAACGGGCTGAGCAGAAGAATAATCAAATAATTGCTCAGAAAATACCAAGTTCGTGACATTAGCGGAGTGAACGCACTTATAACGGAATTTATATTTATGAGTGACGGATCGCTTATGAAGAAAATTATCGAAAGCACAATCGAGTAAAAAATCATTGCACCGTAGATTTTTCCGCTGCGCCGTATGGTCTTTTTTATATCAAACTGCGATGTTATCATAAAATATCCGCTTATCATAATAAACACATCAACAGGCGCTCTGCAGAACGACCATACAAATGTTACCAATGTACCGTCAATATCGCCTGCAGCCTTTGAAGCATTATGAAGTAATCCGTACTGATAAGCGTGCAGAAAAATTATCTGCATCATCATAATAATTCTCAGCAATTCAATGCCGGACTGTCGTTTGGTCTTGCTCATTTTTTAAACCTCCGTAAAAGGAAATCCTGAAATACAGGGCATTTTGACCTGTCAACTTCTGACCGGATTTTGCCTTTTATAACAATTTTTGCTAAATACGCAATGTTAATCCAAGTATCAATTATATCACAATTTGATTACGGTAACAATTTATTCAGTGTAGTATTTCAAAAGAAAAACGAGTCTTTTTTAAACAATATATACAAAATTTGTACATATGTTCAAAAAATGAAAAAGATATATCGTCTTTGACGAATAAGAGCAAAACAAAGCGGCCAACTCAAAAGCCGACCGCTTAAATGTTATTTTAATTTGTCTTTATTAACCTGTTGTTGATACTTGATGATTTCGTTGTAAATTCTTTCACAGTTGTTATGATCGTCAAACTGATAAAAATCTTCAACTCTTTCAACATACTTAGGTTTCATTTTACAGCCGTTTTCCATATATTCGCAGAGCAGGTCAACAAGCTGGTCGCTTTCGGTACAGATTTCACCGAATCCCATTGTATCATAGAAGAATCCGCCGTCATCATAGTGTGCGGGAAGCTGTGACGGATGAAAATATACAAGCGGTTTCTTCATATAAGCAAAGTCAAACTGAACGCCCGAATAGTCCGTTACCATAAGGCTTGATTCCTGAAAGGCTGTTTCGTAGTTGAAATCACCGACCGATGAAACAACCTCAACATACGGGTCGGGGATAAAATCGTTGACCTGTGAACTCAAAATCGGGTGAAGAACATACTTAATCTTGTAGCCTGTACGCTTTGCCGTGTCAATCAACTTTTTATTGTTGATAAGGTCGTTATAGATTTTGTAGTAGGTTGTGTGCTTAAATTCGGGATTGTAGGCTCTCTGTTCGCCCTCACTTGTTGTTACAGGCATTGCGTTGTACATACGCCATGTGGGCGAGAGGAGAATCTGCTTTTTATCGTTATTGATAAGTCCGTCATATCTGCCGATGCCTGTCATCTTGAGAATGTCAAAATCCTGATAGTTATAAACATGATTGCTCAGGTTTTTGTACTCATACTTTGACGCAAGGAAGTACATCTGTGTGTTGTCAACAATTCTCTGCTGAGCCATTGCACACTTTTGAACCGAAAGTCCGTGCTGTAGGCACATTGACGGGAAGTTGCACAAGCCTCTGATGAATCTTGAACGGTCCATACTGTAGCCGTTGAACGGAAATACATTTGAATTTGTTATGAGCGCAATATCTGTATTCAAGAACAGCATTTTGTGTTTGAAAGAACGGTTCTTGACAGGCTTGAGTCCGTCAGCCTTAAGTCGCTTATAGTCGGAGGTGTTCTTGTCAATGATGTAGTATCTTGAAATGCCGTCCTTTTTGTCTGCACAATATCTGTAAAGATACTCACAGCTGTCACCGCCCTTGTACAGCTTATCGTACATGAGCCAGATTTTCTTGTTCTTGAAGAAAGGTCTTGTAAGCCAATACTGAATTCTTGTAATGAAGCTGCGTTTACTCTCCTTGAAAACATAGGGGAGAAATTTGAGTTCTCTCTTGAATGTATCCATAGCTGATGCGTGGCAGATTACAATTGTGCTTGATTTGTCAATATAGGCAACATACTTGTTGAATCTCCAGTAGGAGTTCTTTGGCTTGATTGTAAACTTAGACCAATGGTGCAGGAATGAAAGCTTGAGCGGAATAATTGAATCCTTGTATCTTGCAAAGAATGCCACAGTCTGCTGCGGATTTTCCGGGTCAAGCTCAAGTTCAAGGTGAAATGTAAATTTTTTGTAAGCACTGACACCGAAGTATTTTGTTAAGGAGTAGCGATCCGTGTTTGTAAGAATCTGTCTTTTGTCGTTAAACTGAACATAAAGCTCAAAATCATCAAGGTCAAAAACCTGTCTGAACGAGCCGTCAATAACGAGTCTGCCGTTACGGTAGTCCATAACATGCATACCGACTCTTTGATCTGTAAGCTTTGAAACAAAAACATTATTGCAGTTGAGATAGACCTCTTTTTTGCCCTCGGAATATTCAAAGGGCATATTCTTAAAACTACAGTTGTGCTTTATCATATAGAACATCTCGGCAGCTTCTTCACTGTAGCCGAGAGAACGGTATTTGTCTTTGTTGAGAACAAAACCGTCATTTGCAAAATTGAAACATTCTCTTGCTGTTTCAAGGAATACCGCAAGCTCCTCATCGTTCATATTATGCTTGTTACGGTTATTCATATTTGCAAGAAACTTTGTTGAAATGTTGAAAACAATATAGAACTGGATAAATGCAGGAATCTTGCCGCTCTTGTCCTTGCTGTCATTTATGAGAGGCTTTAAAAAGTTGTTAAGCGAATCCGTGTACCAATCCTTATAGTTTGTGGGAACATAGTACATAAAATCGTCGCTTACAGGCATAAAGTAGTCAAATTCAATCTCATCAAGATACACATATTCGGGATAATCAAGCTGAATCCTGAGTGCAAAATCATCGGCACTTTCGTATTTGAGCTTGTTGTTCATTTTGTAAGATTTGAAAATTTCAGCTTTATAAAATGTACCCGTAAGCTCAAGGTTGATGAGGTTGGGATTGTCAAAAAGGCTGACAATGCCAGATTCAATATGACCTTTGTTAAGTCTGAATTCCTTCTTTTCTCTGAAAACAGGGTTCACACAAAATCTGTGACCTGCAACAAACGGAATTTCGGCTTTTTTGTCAAATATCTTTACACAGTCTTCAAAATAATTATTGCTGAATGTGTCGCCGCAATTACACACGGTAATATATCTGCCGACTGCTTTTGACGCGGCAAGGTTGCAGGCGTCGGCAAAGCATTTAACCGCTTTCGCATGAATTACCTTGCACATCGGCATATTTGCAATTGTACCTTTGCTTGCAGTATTTTCGGTAGCGTCAACAATAAGCACTTCAATATTATCCTGACTAATATTTTTTTGGTCGGAAATTGAAGACAGAGTATCTATTAACTTGTTATTGCTTTCAAGAAAGGGAACAATAACAGAAACAATTATACCGCTCATAGTACCTCCAGATAAAAATAATCTCATTAAATTATACCACAGTTAGTGAAAAATGCAAACTTTTCTTTGATATTGTATGTCGCAAATTTATGGAACGGTCGGTAATATGTTGAAATTTTAAAAAAATAGCATAAAAAACAAGCGTCAGCCGTAAAACTGACGCTTGTAAAAAGTTGTATTAAATTAAAGCATTAAAGCCTGTCATCATATACGGCACGGCAACCGCCGATGAATTTAGGACGGGTTCTTGCCGCAAGCAGAATTGCCTGTCCGATACGGTCAATACCGAGTCTTACCGGCACGGCAACTCTTTTAAGGTGCATACCGATAAGTGTTCCGCCGATGTCAAGACCTGCGTCAGCCTTGATTTCTTCAAGCGCAACGGGATCTTTGAAGGTTCTGTACGCAGTTGTGGCAAACGAACCGCCTGCCTTTGGCTGAGGAACAACATTCACGATTTCAGCGTTCGGAACAGCCTCACGCTCAACGATTATTGCACGGTTGAGGTGTTCACAGCATTGTGCGGCAAGGTAAATTTTTCTTTCACAAAGCACTTCGTAAATGCCCTTGAAAACAGCCTGAGCGGTTTCAAGACTTGAATTGTGTCCGATAGTTCCGCCTGCAACCTCGCTTGAAGAACAGCCGATTACAACAATACTGCCCTCTTTAAGCTTGGCAGCATCGCAAAGCTCATTACAAGCCTGTTTTGCCTGAGCATAAATTTCTTCATACATATATGTCAACTCCTTGGTTATGTAAATTTTATTCTGATTATATTATACCATTTTTTTTGCAAAGTACAAGTTTTTAACGCAAATGACAGCGAAAGACACAAAAATGTCAAAATGATTCTTGAAATTTTAGCTATACGGGTGTACAATATAACCAGCAGATTTATTCTGATATTTTTGCAAAGGATGGTTATAATGAACAGATTTGTACTTAATGAAACATCATATCACGGAGCAGGAGCTATTAACTCCATTCCTGATGAAATAAACGGCAGAGGTTTTAAAAAGGTTCTTGTTGCTTCAGACCCTGACCTTGTAAAATTCGGAGTTACCAAAAAAGTTACTGATGTGCTTGAAAATGCAGGCATTGAATATACACTTTACTCGGATATCAAGCCGAACCCCACAATTGAAAATGTTCAGCACGGTGTTGAGGTGTTTAAGGAAAGCGGTGCTGATTGTATCGTTGCAATCGGCGGCGGTTCTTCAATGGATACAGCAAAGGCTGTCGGCATTATCATCAACAACCCCGAATTTGCCGATGTTCGTTCACTTGAGGGAGTTGCTCCCACAAAGAACAAGGCTGTGCCGATTATCGCAGTTCCCACAACAGCAGGTACTGCCGCAGAGGTAACAATCAACTATGTAATTACAGATGTTGAAAAGAACAGAAAGATGGTTTGCGTTGATGTTCACGATATTCCGGTAGTCGCAGTTGTTGACCCTGATATGATGTCAACAATGCCAAAGGGGCTTACTGCCGCAACAGGTATGGACGCACTCACTCACGCTATTGAGGGTTACATCACAAAGGGCGCATGGGAGCTTTCCGATATGTTCCACCTCAAAGCTATTGAAATTATCTCAAAGTCACTTCGTGGTGCTGTTGAGAATACTCCCGAGGGCAGAGAGGGTATGGCTCTCGGTCAGTATGTTGCAGGTATGGGTTTCTCGAATGTTGGTCTTGGCATTGTTCACTCAATGGCTCATCCGCTCGGTGCACTTTATGATACACCTCACGGTGTTGCAAACGCAATTATTCTCCCGACAGTTATGGAATACAATGCACCTGCAACAGGCGATAAGTATAAATACATTGCCGCTGCAATGGGTGTTGAGGGTACAGAAAATATGAGCGTTGAAGAGTATCGCAAGGCTGCAATTGATGCGGTAAAACAGCTCTCAAAGGATGTCGGTATTCCTGCTGACCTCAAAGAGATTGTAAAGCCTGAGGATATTCCGTTCCTTTCACAGTCTGCATATGATGACGCTTGCCGTCCCGGTAACCCGAGAGATACCAGTGTTGAAGAAATTGCAGAGCTTTACAAGAACCTTATATAACCACATAAAACTGATAATTACTTTCGTTCATACTTACTTCCGAAAAGGTTTGCGGTCAATTTTTGCCGCAAGCCTTTTTACTTTGTTTACATTGATTTTTTTATGTGGTAAAATAGATGTTAAAGATTTCGGCAAAACGAAATTGCATAAGGTACTTTTTATATGATTGGAAGATGAAATTATGTGTGAAGTAACAATAAGACGGGCAAAATTTGCAGACATACCGCAGATTGACAGGCTCCTTTTTGAGGTTCACAAGGTTCACAGCGATATCCGCCCCGACCTTTTTACAGTCGGCGAGAAGAAATATACCGATGAAGAGCTTGAGCGAATAATTGTTGATGAGCAAAAGCCGATTTTTGTTGCAGAACTTAACGGAAAAGTAAAAGGATATGCCTTTTGCATTTTTAAGCAAGACCTTGAAAATAAATCGGTCACGGATATAAAAACCCTGTACATTGACGATTTGTGTGTTGACGAGGATTCAAGGGGAACGCATATCGGCACAAAGCTGTATAATTATGTTATTGATTTTGCAAAGAACAGCGGCTGCTATAATGTTACGCTCAATGTGTGGGCAGGCAATGATAATGCAATAAAATTTTATGAGCATATCGGTTTTAAAGTTCAAAAAATCGGTATGGAAACAATTCTTTAAAAGAAATATGCAAAAAATTATGACCGCTCGATTGCGATAAATCAGGCGGTCTGTTTTGATTTACAAAAAAATTTCTGTATGGTACAATACAGTGTATGAATTTTCGGGTATGGTGATAAGATGAAAAATATTGCAGTCGGCATTTTGGCTCATGTGGATTCGGGAAAAACTACGCTTTCAGAGGCGCTTATGTATTCCTCAGGCAACATAACAAAGCTTGGTCGTGTTGACCACAGGGATTCGTTTCTCGACACTTTTTCGCTTGAGCGTGACCGCGGAATCACAATTTTTTCAAAACAGGCGGTTATGAAGTACAATAACACGGAATTTACTCTGCTTGACACACCCGGTCATGTTGATTTTTCGGCAGAAGCAGAGCGTACACTTCAGGTGCTTGACTACGCAATTCTTGTAATCAGCGGAACTGACGGTGTTCAGAGTCACACCTGCACACTTTGGAAACTGCTCAAAAAGTACGGTGTGCCGTGTTTTATCTTCGTCAACAAAATGGATCTTGACGGTGCGGACAAGCTTTCCGTTATGGCACAGCTGCGTACAGGGCTTGACGAAAACTGCGTTGATTTTACCTATCCGAACTCCGACGGCTTTCGTGAAAGTGTTGCTGTATGTGATGAAAAAATTCTTGAAAAATATTATGAAACAGATTCCGTCGAAAAGACCGACATAACAGGTGCGATCAAGGAACGCAAAATCTATCCGTGTATGTTCGGTTCTGCGCTCAAGCTTGACGGTGTAAAGGCATTTTTGAATCTGCTTGACGAATACACGGTTATGCCCTCTTACGGTGATGAGTTCGGTGCAAAGGTCTATAAAATTGCAGAGGATAATCAGGGCAACCGCCTTACATTTATGAAAATCACGGGCGGAAGTCTTAAAGTGCGTGAAATTCTCCAAAGCGAAAAAAATACCAATGCCGAAAAGGTAAACAGAATAAGAATTTATTCGGGTGAGAAATTCACAGCCGTTGAGGAGGCTGTTGCAGGAACCGTTTGTGCGGTAACGGGAATAACATTCACTTCATCGGGTGACGGCTTGGGTGTTGAGAAAAATTCCGGAGTTCCCGTACTCGAACCTGTTCTGACTTACAAGGTTGAATTAGAGGATGGGACAGACGCTCACACGGCTCTCACAAAGCTGAAAACGCTTGAAAACGAAGATCCTCAGCTAAATGTTGTGTGGAACAGCAGACTCGGTGAAATCCACATTCGACTTATGGGTGAAATTCAGCTTGAGGTGCTGAGGTGCATAATAAAAGAGCGTTTCGGTATGAATGTATCGTTCAGCACAGGCAGTATAATCTATAAAGAAACTATCGAAAATACGGTTGAGGGTGTAGGACATTTTGAGCCGTTAAGACACTATGCAGAGGTTCATCTGCTTTTGAAGCCTGCAAAGCTTGGCAGCGGAATTACAATAAATTCCCGCTGCAAAGAGGACTTGCTCGACCGCAACTGGCAAAGGTTGATTCTTACTCACCTCTGTGAAAAAACACATCTCGGTGTGCTGACAGGCTCGCCGATTACAGATATTGAAATCACGCTTGTTTCGGGAAAAGCTCACGCAAAGCATACCGAGGGCGGAGATTTCAGACAGGCAACCTACCGTGCCGTAAGACAGGGACTGCGTTCTGCAAAGAGCATTCTGCTTGAGCCTGTTTATGATTTCACGCTTGAAGTGCCTAACGAAAATGTGGGACGGGCAATGTCAGATATTCAGCGGATGAGCGGTACTTTCAATTCTCCCGAAGCCAAGGGAGAAAATTCCGTTCTCACGGGTACTGCACCCGTGTCCGAAATGGGCAACTACACAAAAGAAGTTATGCAGTACACTCACGGCAGAGGCAGACTTTCGTGCAGTCTTAAAGGCTATGAGACGTGCCACAACAGCGATGAAGTTATTGCACAAATCGGCTACGATTGCGATGCCGATGTTGACAATCCGTGCGGTTCTGTGTTCTGTTCTCACGGAGCAGGCTACAATGTGCCGTGGAATGAGGTCGGCGAGCATATGCATCTGCCGAGTATTCTCGATGCTCCGAAAGACGATGAAATCGGCACAAACAGCGAAAACGCTTTTGCAAAGTGCAAAACTCAGGACGATATTTTTGCTCTCGACAAGGAGCTTATGCAGATTTTTGAACAGACCTACGGTCCTGTGACACGCAGAAAACACGCTCCCGAAAAGCGTCATGTCAAGGCGGTTTCGTCAATTGACAAGGCGGCTGAAAAGTATAAAAAATCCCCCGTGTATGACGGCACGGAGTATCTGCTTGTTGACGGCTACAATGTTATTTTTGCGTGGGAACACCTCAAAGAGCTTTCCGAAAGAAGTCTTGACGGTGCAAGGCATGCTTTGATAAACATTCTCTGCAACTATCAGGGCTACAGCAAGTGTAACCTTATTCTCGTGTTTGATGCGTACAAGGTAAAGGGCGAACACAGAGAGGTTGAAACCGTGAATAATATCAGCATTGTATATACCAAAGAGGCAGAAACCGCCGATATGTTCATTGAGAAAACCTCTCACAAGCTTGCCAAAACCAACAAGGTGCGTGTCGTAACATCCGACGCACTCGAACAGATGATAATTCTGGGCAACGGTGCGTTGCGTGTTTCATCAAGAGCATTTTTAGAAGAAGTCAGACAAGCCGAAAATGAAATCAGAGAAATAATAAATTCTTCAAACGAATTAAACAATAATATGAATTAGTTTTTAAGCATAATAATAAGCCGACAGATACAGCGATTGTATTCTGTCGGCTTTTTTAATTTCTGTTAGGCTTGTTTTTTTCAAGCAAAAGTGCAAAATCTATCAGCAGTTTGTTTTCGTCCGAAGAAAGATTTTTGGTTATTTCTGCAAGCTGTTTTATTGTGGCGTTATTGTTAAGTTCAAATTCACCAATCAGCAAATCATCGGGAGAAACTTCAAGGGCATTGCATACCTTTATCATACATTCAAGTGACATTGCAACAGAACCTGTTTCAAGGTGTGACATATGAATTGTTGAAATGTCGATAATTTCCGCAAGCTGTGCCTGCGTGAACCCTTTTTGCTTTCTGTATTTTTTAATTCTGTTACCTATTTCTTTAAGGTTTAGCATTGTTTATCACCAAGTAAATATTATCTTTTAAAAGGATAAAAATAAATAAATTATTAAAGATAGTATTGCTTTTAAAAGGATAGTATGCTATAATAAATACAAATTATTACTGAGGGTGATATGTTGTGTTTTGTAGTAATTGCGGCGAGAAAATTGATGACAGTTCTTCTTTTTGTAAAAACTGCGGTGCAAAGATTACAAATACTGACAAAACCGAGAGAGTTCAGCTGAAATGCAAGGAATGTGGCGGTGTGATGACAGCCGACAGCAGTAACAAAACCTTGCATTGTCCGTACTGCGGTTCAAGTGAGGTTATTGTCTATGGTGATGCGGTTGAGGTTGAACGCATCAGAAATGATACTTACAAAGAAATGGAATATAAAAAGTGGGAAAGAGAGGACGAAAAAGAACGCAAAGCCGAAAAGAAAAAAGCTGACGAAGCGTACAGAAAAAGCGGCTTCGGTGTTGTTGCAATAATCGGTGCGATAATATGCGGAATAATTGCAATGGGCGAATTTTCACAACTCAGATATTCTTCAAGACTTTTAATTGACGCAATAATTTCCGCATTGCAAACTCTGCTTTTTATCTTGGCAGTTTTGTTCAGAAAGGGAGTTATAAAATCCCCGACACAATCGCTTCCGACAATTCTTACCTTAGCAGGTTTAATTTTAATAATCCCGTTTGTAGTGTTTGTTTATTGATTTGATTTTATATTTTAAATATTTCATTTAAGGAGAGTAAAACTATGAAAAAGAAAAAATTATTTGCCGCTGCGGCAATGTCGCTTGCAATACTTATGTCTGTGTCATTGTCAGGCTGCGGAAAAGACAGCAGTTCAGAAGATGATGCGAAGGAATCAACATCCGTAGTGTCGGAAATTTCAGATGAATCAAGTGATGTTGAGTCCGAACCCGAAACCGAAAAGCCTAAAAAGGAAGAAAGTTCAAAGAAAGAGCAAAGCTCCAAAAAAGAGAGTTCAAAGGAAGAAAGCTCCGAAAGTGAAGAAGTTTCTTCATCCTTCAAAGAAACAATGGACGAGTACGAAGAGTTTATGAACAAGTATGTTGACTTTATGAAAAGCTATGATGCAAATGATGTAACAATGCTTTCCGAATATACCGAACTTTTGAGTCAGTACACCACATATATGGACAAGGTTTCAAAAATTGACGAGGACGAACTTTCATCGGCTGACCTTGCATATTATCTTGATGTTACAAACAGAGTAAATAAAAAACTTCTTGAGGTTCAATAATTTAATTAAAAATAAGCAAGCCGGCAGATACAGCGATTGTATTCTGTCGGCTTTGTTGTTTTTAATAATGTAAAATCAAATTTCTTCTTCCGTGTCATCATCGGGTTCATCGTAATCGTCACGGTCATTTCTGTGGCGTTTAAAGCTTGCGACTGCCGTACCGCCTGCGATAAGCAGAAGAATTATCGCAAAATCCGTAGGCATTGAACCGCCGTCCGATTCATCGGATGTGGAGCTATTTTGTGTGTCTGTTTTGTCAGTTGCAAAAGCAAGGGTACTGCTCCAGAAAATCATCATAAGAGCAAGCAAAAACGAGACAAATTTTTTCACGACAACACCTCCGCAATATCTACACGAATTATATCATTATAATTCCAAATTAGCAATATCAAATTTTGAATACCAAATCAGCAATATATGTCAATGTTCACAGAAACTGTCCATGTAGATTTTGTTGGGAAAGGGTTATGCAATGAAGGAATTTTAATAAATAACAAAACAAGACAGCCGTAAACTGTCTTGTTTATATGTAATACTATTCGACTGCGTTGTTAATTGCCCTTATTCTGAGCGGTGAAACAATGCACAATGTAACTTTTATCAACATTATGAAGATGAAAATTATGCTGTAAATATTGAATGTTTCAGCACCGCGAATTATGTCAATAAGGGTATAAACTCCGTAAGCAACCATAATCATAAAAGTAACAGCAAGGATTTTATTTGTTTTCATAAAATCACCGCTTAGTTATTTACTGTAACTGATTTGATTTTTTAATCTGTTTTATCCGCAGTATTGAAACGGCAATCAATTCTATTTTTATCAGTATCACAATTATTAAAACTACTTGAACCAAAGTAAATTCGCCAAATCCACGGGCAAGTTCAAATAGGGTAGAGAAAAGACTCCGACATGCGGATAACAAAGTCAATGCCGATCCTGCAATAATCAATCCGTTTGCAACTATGTTTTTGCGGAATATTGACAGATAGCCTAAAATAACAGGCAAGGTTAACGCTGCAGCGGCAATAATCTGAAAAATTATTTTAAGAACATAAAGACGCATCAAACCTAAAAAATAAGCTATGGTTTCCGCAATGGAATTTATGAGGAAAAACGCTGAAGAATTATTCCGTAAATCCCAATAACCAATGCCCATATTTCTAAGAAAATCAAAAGTATAATCTTCACAATAGTATGTGTTATACATAAATACCACTTGAATCGAAATGGCAAGCAGTAACAGAGTTGCAATGAGTACACCTTGTATAATTCCTGTGTACTTGAGAGCTTTATTGCTTTTCATAATCTCACCGCCTTGTTAATTGTCATACCAATCAAATGAATCGAAATTTTTAAAGTTTTTCTCAAACTGTGATTTTGAATATTCTTTTAACGAATAGGCAGTTTCTAACGAACTGCCGTTATAATTTTTCGGAATTTCGTAGCTGTTGATGTCAAACTCATAATACTTATCATCCGATAAAATATAGAGCTTATCGTCATTCCAGCCGACCTTTTCAAACTTGCCTTTAAGCACATTTTCGGAACTGTCATTCAGCCAGTTGTCACGATATTTTCCCGTTCTCACATCAAGACTGTCGTTGTCACCGTTCATAGTGACGGCAACTTTCTGCTGATAAACATAGTATTTTACATCGTCAATGTCATAGTAATCCAACGATTTGCTTTCATCGGACGGATCGTAGCTTAATTTTATTCCCTCAAACAGGAGCAAAAATGCCGACACAATCAGAATAAGGGAGAGGAGAGTAATAAAAATTGCGGCAATTATTTTTGAACTTTTCTTCATGACACATCACCTCTCAATCGAAATCATCGGCAACAGGCTGACACAAACGGCTGTAAAAACATTCAAAACTTTTATAGTTCGGATATTTATTTCTAAATTCTTTTTCGGAATATTGATCGGGCTTGTAATCAATATTTTTAACTTCCTCAAAATTCTGAGGAACTGTGTATTCGTCCGTGTCAATCACATAGTACACATCGTCACACATTACAATAACCGTTTTGTCAAATTTATAAAGTGCGTTGATTTTGCCCGTGATTATTTTGTTTTCATCACCGATATAGAAAGAATCGTCGCCCTCATTGTAGGGAACTTTCATGTAAACGCTGTCTTGATAACGGTCGGCAAGTGCTATGGAAATATAGACTTTGTCAAAACAGGTATAGTCTGTACCGTTAATGGCTGAACTCGAACGAATTCCGTCATGGTATTCATCACCGTCCATAATTATGTCAATTATTTTTTCGGGAGATTCTGAAAGTATGTCTTTGTTTATGTAAATCCTTTGTGCTATAAATGCAATTGCCGTTAAAAGCATTATGCTTGCAAGTGTTATTGAAACAATCATAATAATTTTTGAGCTTTTCTTAATCATAATTATCACCTCAGCTGTTTCTATTGTATTAATATTATAGCACAATATAACTCAAAGTGCAATTGCAAAATAATCTGCCATGCAATTTCGTGCGATTTTTACAAAACAATAATCCAAAAAAGGTTCAGATTGACGGTGAAATTAGTTGCAATGAATAAATTGCAGTAAAACTTTTGTGCAAAATAAATGTGCAAAATTAAACCCGACAGCCACACATTGTACCGTGTGACTGTCGGGGAGAGAAGGCTTTGTATTAATTTTAAATCAGAATCCCGTTGCAATGGTCAATTTCATGTTGAATAATCTGTGCGGTAAAGTCTGAAAAACTGCGTTTTATCTGCTTGAAATTTTCGTTGAAATATTTTACTTTTATCGTTTTGTAACGAACTGTTTTGCGTTCGCCGTCAAGCGAAAGACAGCCCTCCTCGGTTTCAAATTCACCGAACTTGCTAATGATTTCGGGATTGAACATAACAAGATATTTTCCGTTGTCATTAATTGCGATTATCTTTTTTGCAACGCCTATCATGTTAGCCGCCATGCCCACACAACGGTCAAAATTTGCCCTGAGTGTGTCAAGCAAGTCCTGTGCCGTCTGCAAATCTGCCTGTGTTGCGTCCTCCGACTTTCTCTGTAAAAACATAGGATCATGTACAATTTCTCTTACCATAACTCTGCCTCTTTCAGTTTCTAACCAGAGTATAACACATCTGTGTATTTAAAACAAGCCTTACTGTTCTGACTGAATATTGACCGCTGTCCATTCACCGTCTTTATTGATTACGGTAATTCGTGATTTTACGGGTTCGGTTGTCATCCAAAAAGTTCCGTCCTCTGTGTATAAATCCTTTGTGTATTCAATCCACATATATCCCGTGTCTGTGTAAAGCTTTGCGGAGTTCAATTCAACCTTAGCTTTGACTGTGTAATCGCCCTCAACACGGTCATATGAATAATACGCAAGTTCTCCGAATTTTCCTTTGGCGGTTTCATATTCACCGTTGAAATCAATAACATTTTTTATATCATTCAAAAGCGGTTCAAGCTGTTTTTGGTCCGATTGTGAATATCCCTTGTCAAATTCATTTAGCATTTCATCGCTGAAATATGGGCTTTTCGCTGTATCTGTGTTGTCAGCACCGTACATATAATTTGCCCCGATAATAATTAAGGGGATAAGAACAGTAACCAAAATAGCCGCAATTGCAACTTTAATTATTCTTTTCTTTTTGTTCTGCTTTTCAATACTTTTCCATACGCTGTTAATTTCATCGTCAAGGTGTGCCGTTTTGTCAATTTCGGTTTTTGAAAGTGATAAAATACGATTGCATTTATCGCAAGTACGGCAATGCTCCTCAATAAATTTTCTGCTTTCATCACTTGCGGTATTATCGGAATACAAAGGAATTAAATCACGCACTATGTTGCAGTTCTTATTCATTATCATCACCAAGCCTTTCCAATAATCTGACTTTTGCACGGTAATAGGTGACTCGTACCCATGTTTCATTTTTGCTGAAAATTTCGGCAATTTCCTTATATGACAGCTCTGCAAAAACTTTTAAAATAAAGACCTCACGATACGGTTCATCAAGAATATGCAGATATTTATGTATTCGCAATGCCGTGTCTTTATCTGAAAGCTTTTCTTCTAAATTGCTGATGTCGGCAATTTCTGCATTGTCAAAACCATCAATTTTCTTTTGCTTACGCAGGTATTTTAAATATTCGTTTTTGGCAATGGCACAAAGCCATGTTGAAGGCTTGTACTTTTTGTTGTAGCTTTTGTAATGTTCAAATGCTTTAAGAAAAGTTTCGGCAGTCAATTCTTCTGCAAGGTCGCTGTTTTTACAGAGATTAATCAGAAATCCGTAAACTGTTTTAAAGTTTTGTCTGTAAAATTCTTCAAATGGCACTTTGTCACCTCCCGTATATTAAATCCGCAAATTGCTGTTTTGTTACAGTATATTGAAATTTTATCATAAAAATTTTTTCTGTTCAATGTTTTGCAACAGACAACCTCTTGTCTACATATAAATTACCGAGGTGGTTAGGTGAAATATCCGGAGTTATCGTGCGATGTTTATGCTGAGGTTGACGGTGAGAATGTTTTGCTGATTGAGATTGACAGAGAGGGCAGAGCAAAGGTTTATCATGAAAATTTAAGAATTGACGGGGTGCGAAAAATTTTTGAAGAAATCAACTGCAACATTGAAAGCTACATAAAATATTTCGGAACAAAATAAAATAGCACAAAATAAAACGCCCTCCGTTTGGAGAGCGTAATTCTGTGAATTTACAAATTATCAAAATTAACCTTCGTCATCGCTGTGGGCATGGTCATACAGCTTTTGAATATCATCGGGAAGATTGTTCGGGAGCATTTCGTTGATTCTGTCCTCGTTGCCGTCAGCAATGGCAGTATCGTAGTACCAGCACTTAAAGCGGAGCATATCAAGCGTCTTTTGAAGACGCTCAATTTCCTTTTCTACGGTTTTTTTCTGATTTTCAAAAAGCTCTCGCCTTTGCGGATAGGACGAACTGCCCTCGGCGCACCATTGCATAAATTTTCTTATTTCCCTGATTTCAAGTCCCGATTTTTTGAGGCAGTCAATTATGCGGAGTGTTTCAAGCTCTCTGTCGGAAAATCTGCGGATACCCGAAACCCTCTCCATATGCGGAAAAAGTCCCTCTTTGTCGTAGTAACGCAGGGTTGAAACAGGAATACCGCACATCTGAGATACCTGACCGATTGTGTACATAAAATCACTCCAAAACATTCTAAAAGGTCTTGACCTAAAGCCAAGTTTATCTGTTAATACAATCATACTGCATAATGATTTGGTTGTCAATTGAATTGTTTTTTGAAATAAAAAATTAACGGAGTAGATTTTAATTTCTGCTCCGTGTTTGTTATTTGAATGAACGGGAAAATACGCTTGTCATATCTATATCATTTGTGGTCATGTTAAGTATTATCATTGCTACGGTCATTGCAACGATAAAAACCGAAAAGAATTTAAAGAACGACTCTGCTTTTGAAAATTTTTTAGCACCTTTAGTGTAAACAAAGGGTGATTTTACCATTTTTTCAGCCATTGCTGATTTTGAAATATAAAAGAAAAATCTTGATGCCATAATGCCAAAGGATGCAATCATTATGTTATTCCACACATTTCCCGACTTTCCGAAAAAGCCCATAAACGGCATACAATAAAAAATGTATAACGCAATGAACAGCAATATCGGTCTTAAAAAAGTTATGTTCGAAACGGTACAGTCAAAGCCGAGTACATTAGCTGTGCTAAGTAATATCAGAGTAAACAAAAGCACTGTTATGACAATTCCGATTACACTTCCATTGGTAATGTTTATACCGCAATTTTGAAGTATGGCGACAAAAGTCAAAAAAATTGCTCCGATTCCAAGACACACAAAGTCAAAAATCATTAGTTGCTTTTTCATATAAATCTCCGTGTTTTAAAATATATGCTGAATATACCATATTTTTTGACATTATACAATACTATTGTTATTTAATTGGAATAAGTCACATATTGAACACTTTTTACTTGTTGAAATTGCACATAAAAAGAAAGCAAGGCACGAAATTGCACCTTGCTTTTTGGGAAGATATATTAATGTAACTTGTTGTTTTGATTATTTCTTTTCGAGAACATTGAGGAAATCTTCAATTTCGGCAAGCCTTTCTTTTGCAAGATTCTTGCCGGCGTTATACGCCTCGTCAAGCACATCCGTGTTCATCTCAAATGATTTTACATACTTGTGTGACGGGCGGAGTACCATAAGTATGCCGTCCTCCTCAAGCTGTTTCATTCTTTTGCATTGCTCATTATAGCGGTCAAATCTCGTCATAAGAGCGTTGATGAGGTTCGGATAGTCCTTGTATTTTTTGTTGATTAAAAATTCAAACTTGCGATAGTCCGTGCAAGGCTCATTTTCGGGCTTTGTCAAAAGCACAAGTACACGGGAACAGCCCTGTTCAAACGCACGGTCAAAGGGAACAGCGTCGGCAATACTGCCGTCAACATACTTTCCGCCCTCAAATTCGCTTATCTGATAGAGAATAGGAACTGTGCAGGACGCTCTTACGGAGTCAAGCAATCGCTGTTCGCTTTTGTTCTCGGAAAAATATTTTGCCTTGCCTGTTACGCAGTCGGTTGCCACAAATTCGCAGTTTGTATCTGACGCAAAAAATGTATCAAAATCGAACGGATAGTCCTGATAAGGAAATCGGTAAATCATATTGTCAAGATCCATTGAAAGAAAACCGAGAACCGAAAAATCGCCTGTTCTGTGGGGCATAATAACCCTGCGGGAACGACCTTCCTGTTTTGCGGTAAAATCAAGGGCGACCTCAGCTCCCGCCGAAACTCCTGCAACATAGTCAAAGTGTATTTTGTTTTCAAGCAGACAGTCGGTTATACCGGCGGTAAAAATTCCTCGCCTTGCTCCGCCTTCAATTATCAGACCTGTCATAAGGACCTCCGTTGACTCAAAAAAATTTTGGTGCTATAATCAAACTGTTTTATGGGGTGATAGTATGGACGCTAATGTGACTGACCTTCGCATTGTAAAAACAAGAACCAATATAAAAAATTCGCTGATTGATTTGCTTGCCGAAAAAAATGTTTCCAAAATCACGGTGACTGAGCTTTCAGAAAAGGCGATGATTAACCGCAAAACCTTTTACCGTCACTACAACACGGTTCAGGATGTTGTCGATGATATCAATTACGATATGATCAACGATGTTATCAGCCATGCGAAAAAATCCGACCGTGACGGCAACAATCTTGTGAATCAGCTGAATTTTATCGGTCTTTCCATTGTTGAAAATAAAGAACAGATTAATAAAATTCTGAAAAATTCTCCCGAGGTGTTCGGCTCGGGTCGCTCTGTTGAGCTTTTGAAAAGATTTATCGAGGTTTCAATAAGACCTGTGCTTAATTTTAAAAATGAAACTAAACTCAAATACCTTGTTGAGTTTGTAGTTTCGGGATTCATCTCGGTTTATGTCCGTTGGTTCAATGACGGCTGTGCAGAAAGCTCCGAAAAACTTGCAGAAGCTGTCAACGAGTTCGTTCTCGGAGCATTGTCCGAATATGTTCCGCCCGAAAAGCTGATTAACTCATTTTCCAATGAGCCTTAGTAATTGCCTCGAATCCTTTGGGGGAGAGAATAGGCTTTGAAATTTTTTTCATTGTTTCGTCGCAAAGGCAGCGGTTTTCGCAGAATTCCCTGCCTGCCTCCGTGATTGAATCAAGGTATGCCTTTCTCTGCCTTTCAGCTTTTTCTGCAATAAAAAGCTCGCCCTCGGGACATTTTATCATTGTGTAATTGCCGTTACCGCAAATCAAATCAAGCTGTTTTATAAGTGCGGGATACATCGGTTCGGCGCTCACATAGCCACAAGTTGTAATAACCAAAAGCCTCTTTTCGTGCATTGCTTCATCACGCAGTTCATGGAAAGAGGCTTCTTTGTCCTCGGCAACATTTCCCGAATAGGGGAGCATATACGGCAGACATCTGTCGGTTAATGCTTTCATCTGTGACGGCATACCGAAAAAGTAGAGCGGAAAGCTCTCAATGATAATATCGGCAGAATTAATCTTTTCGTAGATTTTCTGCATATCGTCCTTTATAACACATTTGCCGGGTGTTCTGCTCCAACACGAAAAGCAACCCATACACGGCTTGATTGTTTCCTTTTTAACCGTGATATATTCAACTTCCGTATCGGCTGAAAAGCCGTCAAGAAATGCTTTTGTAATGTTAAGAGTATTGCTTTTTTCGCCCTTTGGACTACCGTTTAATACGAGAACCTTCATAATCACTCCTGTGACGGCTTGTAAACCGCATTTTTATCCATTGAGGTAAACAAAAGATTTCCTTTTGCTCTCACTTCACCGTCAACCTTGATGACACACGCAAATTCAAATGCCGACTTTGTTGACATTGTAACATTTACGCTGATAATAAGCGTATCACCCGGAATAACGGGGCGGAGCATTTTGAAATCCTTGACTTTTAGAAGAACATATAACTTGTCCTCCTCAACACTTTCGGGAGCAAATACAAGACTGCAAAGCTGTGCCGCAGATTCAATGAGCAATACTCCCGGCATAATCGGTGTGTCGGGAAAATGACCTGCAAAATACGGCTCGTTCACCGACACATTTTTTATACCTGTTGCCGAAACATTCGGCTCAAGCTCGGTCACCCTCTCAATCATCTGAAAGGGTGGTCTTTGTTTTATTCTTTGATTGATTTCAAGCAAATTCATCATAAGCTGAGTCCTCCGTCAAGCACAAGCACCTGACCTGTCATATATGAAAAATCGTCACTGCAAAGCTGTCCGACGACATTTGCGACATCCTGAACTGTGCCGAATCTCTTTTCGGGAATAGCCTCAAGATACTTTTTCTGCAATTCTTCGGGAATGCCGTTCATCATTTCGGTTTCGATAAAACCGGGTGCAACTGCGTTTACTCTGATTCCGTACTTTGCAAGTTCCTTTGCAAGCGTGTGTGTCATAGCGTTTACCGCACCCTTTGTTGCACTGTAAACCGACTGACCTTCAACTGCAAGAACAGAGCTTACGGAAGAAATGTTTATGATGATTCCGCTCTTTTTGCGGAGCATTTTAAGCGATGCCTGTCTTGCACAATTGAAATATCCTTTGATATTAATGTCAAGACTTCTTTCAAGCGACTCGTCTTTAATCATCAAAAGGTAAGCGTCGTCAACCACACCTGCGTTGTTGACAAGCACATCAATTCCGCCAAAGTCCTGCTGAATACTGCGGAACATATCCTTTACTTCGTCAATATCTGCCGTGTTTGCCTTGTAGGCAACGGCTTTTCTGCCGAGTGCTGTAATTTCGTCAACAGCCTTTTGAGCCATTTCTAAATTTGAATTGCAGTTCACGGCAATGTCATATCCAAGCTCTGCAAGCTTTAAAGCGCAAGCCTTGCCAATGCCTCTTGATGAACCTGTTACAAGAGCGGTTTTGCTCATATTTACCTCCGATTTTTACGCTTTCTTCAGGATTACGGCAGAGTATGTTCCGCCCGCACCCATTGAAAGAGCAAGTCCGTATTCGTAATTTTTCTCGCCGTCAGAAAGAAGCTCAGCCGCATATGCCGCTGTCATTGCGCTTGCTGCGGCTCTTGCATTGCCGATTTCCTGTGATACATCATAGCATGGCATAAGCGTCTTGATAATCTTCCTGTCGTCACAGCATACAAAGTCGATATTGTCTGCTTCAATACCGGCATTCACACAAGCCTTTTCGATAACCTCAACAACAGCCTTGCTGTCAACCTCTGAGTTGTCATACGATACAGGGCGGTGAGCCTGTGCATAACCCTTAATTTCTGCATACTTGCGTGCATTTCTGCCGTTTGCACTTTTCTCTGTTTCAAGAACGAGAGTTACAGAACCCTCACCGAGCGGTTTTTCAAGCAATTCGGCATTTGTATAGAGTTCAAGGTTTGTCTTTGTATTTTCATCGGTACCTGCGGCAAGCATAACGCTTTCATTGCCGTCTGCAAGAATATCAGCGGCATAGCAAATACTCTGCAGTCCTGCCTGATTGCCGTTTGCAACAGTTGCGTTGTAGCCCTTGATACCTGAGAAAATGCTCAGATAACCGCCTGCGGCATTGTAAACCGTATTCGGGAATGAAAAAGCACTGCCCTTTTCGGTACCTCTTGTGATTGCCTTTTTCTGGAAATCAACAATTTCGGTCATAGGACCGTCAGCCGTGCCGATTACAATACCTGTTTTATATTCGTTGTCCTTGTCAATTTTTATGTCAGCGTCTGCAAGTGCGTCCATACCGCTCAAAAGCTGGAGCTGGCTGAAACGGTCAAGCTTTCTGTAAAATGCAACCTTGATTCCGTGTTTGTCATAATCTTCGGAGGTAAGATTGCAGTTAAGGCTGTGTTCGTCAGTCTTTGTGCCTGTAAGCTTTGAAATGCCCGTAATGTAAATTTTTTCATTTTTACTGTTGTCGGGAATATCATGCTCGTTGTCAGAGAAAATGATGCTTGCGTTGTTGCCGCCGAATGCAAATGAGTTTGACATTGCATAGTGAACATCTTTTGTGTGGCTCTTGTTCGGAATAAAGTCAATGTTGCCCGCCTTTTCGGAAAGCACCTTCAAATCCTCATCGGAGTAGCCGATTGTAGGCGGAACGAGATTCTCTTTTATTGCTTTTACGGAAAATACAGCCTCAATTGAGCCGGCCGCACCAAGGCAATGACCTGTCATAGATTTTGTTGAGCTGACAGAAAGGTGGTTGTTGCCGTCAAAAAGTGTGTGAAGTGAAAGAAATTCAGCCTCGTCATTTTTGGCAGTACCCGTTCCGTGTGCGTTTATGTAGTCGATATCGTCAAAACTAAGAGCAGAGCTTTCAACAGCCCTTCTGATTGCGCTCATCTGACCTTCACCGTCGGGACGGGGAGCGGTAATGTGGTAAGCATCACTGCTTACACCCGAACCGAGAATTTCACAGTAAATCTTTGCGCCTCGTTCAACAGCGTGTTCGTAGCTTTCGATTACAAGAATACCCGAACCCTCGCCGAGCGTGATACCTGTGCTGTGATTGAACGGGGAACAGGCGTTTTTGTCAAGCGCATGGAGAGCGTGGAAACCGCTGAATGCGAGTGAAGAAAAGCTGTCCGAACCGCCTGCGATGAACACATCGCCCTTGCCCTCACGGATAAGGTCACAGGCGTAGCCGATGCTCATTGTGCCTGCCGCACAAGCGTTGACGATGTTTGCGGTAATGCCCTCAAGTCCGAAATGAGCGGAAACATTGTTGGCAATTGCTGAAGCACCCATTTTGAAAATATCTTCTTTTTTACCGCCGTCACCCTTGATTTCGTCTGTGTAATATTTGTCAATGCTTGCCGCACCGCCTACACAACTGCCAAGAATAACACCGATGTTCTTTTCGGATGCGTCAATGCTTGCATCTTCAAAAGCCTCGTTTGCGGCATGAATACAGAGAAGGGAAGAACGGTCATAGTTTTCGGGAGAAAGCTCTGACGATGCCTTGTCAACCTCTGCACCCTTGTGTGCATAACAGTTTGAGGTGTCAACCGACTTAACCTCATCAATACCGGAGTGACCGAGTGTTACGGCATCCCAGCAATCCTTTACATTGTCACCGACGCCGCAGATAAGTCCGAGTCCTGTGACAACACATCTCTTTTTGTCAGCCATATTAACCCTGCTTGCTTTCTACATATTCTGTAAGTGCTCTGATTGATTGGAAGTGCTTACGGTCTGCACCTGTCATATCAATACCGAAAAGTGTGTCGATGCCTGCAACGATTTCGATTGAGTCGATTGAGTCAAGACCGATTTCGTCACCGAAAAGTTCTGAATCGTATGTAAGAATGTTTTCGGGAATTCTAAGGTTTTCTACGAGCATTTCCTTAATCTGATCTGCAATAGCATTGTTCATTTTAATTACCTCACTTAAAATTATGATTTTTTGATTTTATTATAAATTTTCCGAAGAAAAATCTTCTTTGTAATAAACCTTGCCTTTGCCGTATTTTTCTTCAAGCTCAAGATAAAGCTTTTTGACCTGCTTTTCGGCTTCGGCACTTATTTCTTTTGCATATTTTGAGTAGCGAACATTTTCGGGACATTCGGATTTTATCGGATTGCCGATTAAAATTTTCTGCCTTTTTCCGAAAAGAATTTTATACTCACCCAAAGATGCAATCGGGATTATGTCAAGACCTTTTTTTGCCGCAAGCAATGCCGCACCGGGCTTGAACGGGAGCATTTTGCCCTCTCTTGCAATTCCGCCCTCGGGGAAGATAAGCATTGAATATCCGTTTTCAACCGCACCCTCGCTTTGCGCATACCAGTTTGTGTCCATGGTGTCAAAGTCAACGGGAATACTGCGGCAAATTCGGATAAACGAGCCTGTTCCGCTCTTGTCGTACCAGCTTTTTTTAACAAGCATATACGGCTTGTATCTGCTGAGTACAGAGCTTATCACAACTCCGTCAAAGTGGTGAGTGTGGTTGCATACAAACACAACAGGCTTGCCCTTGAGGCTCTTTTTAAGACTCTTGTCCTTCCATTTAACCTTCGGGCGAATAAGAAGATGCACAAGACCTTTTACAAATTTTATGAATGCAAGCTGTCCTGCATTTTTATGATAATTGTACTCCATACTCTTTACCCTCGTTTTTTTAAAATATTATATTTTTATTTTAAAAAATTTCAACGGTCAAATGAATTTTGCGTGTGTCTTATGCAACATTCTGTCGAATTTTGTGGCATAAAATATATGGGAATTATTTTGGAAAAAATACCGTATGACCGAATGTATGTTTAAGGAGAAATAATTCCTTTTGCAGAAAAATATACGGTCTAAAAAACTGAAAATATTGAAAAATTGCAGAAAACTATTTTTGAATTGTTGAAAAAATTGAAATATTATGCTATTATTGCCTTGAAAACACTCTGATTTTGGAGGGAATATTATGATTGACGCAAGAAAGCATACACTTGATTCTGTTAAAAAACTGACCGATTACAGCGATTTTAACCTTTATAAAATGGATATATGCTACGATTACAGCATTGATAAAATCATTGACAGAGGGATTTTTGATGATGAGTCGGCTCTCGGTGCAATTGTGCAGGAGGTTCTGCCCGATTATCCCGTCAATCTTAAAATGCCGAATTTCGGGTGCAGTGCCTTTACAATGAAAAATCCCGACAGCGTAATGATGGGGCGAAACTATGATTTCAAGAACGACACCTCGTCAATGCTTGTGTATTGTTCGCCAAAGGACGGCTACAGGTCGGTTGCGTTTGCGGCACTTGATAATGTAGGTGCCAACAATCCCGAGTTGAGTGATGAAACAAGGCTTGCAACCTTGCTCTCGCCGTTTATCAGCCTTGACGGAATCAATGAAAAGGGCGTGTCAATCGCAGTTCTCACACTTGACAGCAAGCCCGTCCGTCAGCAAAGCGGAAAGCCCGTTATCGCAACAACGCTTGCAATCCGTCTTATACTTGACAGAGCTGCATCAACCGAAGAGGCGGTTACACTTTTTGAAAAATACGATATGATCGCCTCAAGCGGAAGAGATTATCACTTTTATGTTACCGACGCAAGTGGTGACGGTCGTGTTATTGAGTACGATTGCAACAGCGATGACCGAAGGCTTGTTGTTACAAAATCGCCTGCCGTTACAAACTTTTTTGTGATGTACAAAAATTTTGTAAAGCCTTATCAGAAAAACGGTGTTTACGGTCACGGCAGAGAGCGGTATGATAAGATAATCAATATTATTGAAAAGAATAATAGTTACACAAAAGAAACAGCATGGGAGGCTCTTGTTTCGGCATCTCAAGCACCGAATCCGAACGATATAACAAGCAATACTCAATGGTCAATTGTTTATGACAACACAAATATTACCGCAGATATTTCAATCCGCCGAGATTGGAACACGGTGATAAAATATTCGCTAAAAGAAAATAAAATTATGGAATAAAAAAACAGGGAAGAAACCGAAAAAAGTTTCTTCCCTTTTATAATGTCCGATTCAGTTTTTGCCGTGCAGCATAACATCCGCCGTGAAAATCCCGTTTTCGTGAGAAAATCTGCAATAACCGCCGCTTTTTTCGGCAATTCTGCGTATCGACTGAGTTCCGATTCCGTCACCGTTTCGCTTTGATGAGCCGAAAATACCGTTTTTTTCGGTAATATCGCCGTTGAAAGCATTCTCCACGGAAACAAGAATAATGCTGTCCGAATGAGGATGAGCATACATACTTATCCGCCGTTTATTTCTGTCAAGCTTCATGCTCGCCTCAAATGCATTTTCAAGCAAATTTGCGATTACAAGACAGATATCGGATTCCGAAACTGTCAAGTTTTCGGGAATGTCAATTTTAAGTTTGAGTGGAATACCGTTGCCCTTGCATTTTGAATAATAATGCCCGATAATCGCATTAACAGCATGGTTTTTACAGAGTACAAGCTCTGTATCGGGAATATTCTGCGACGCTGACGAAAGGTATTTTTCAAGTTCTTCCCAGTTCTTTTGCTCGGCAAGAGCATTAAGTACGGCAAAGTGATGTCGCATATCATGCCGTGCCTGACGGGTTTCTTCAATAGCGCCTTTTAATGCGTCATACTGCGCCCTATGCATATTTAAAAATTGATTTTCCTGAGCAAGCTTGTTATTGCGGTTCAGGCTTTTTGCTATAAAATACAACAGTGCATAGAAAATAAGCAACAGCACAAGAAGTGATACGCTGATAACAATGTAACCCTGCATAATTCTTCCTGTATGTAGAATGTTAGGATTCCATGGGATTATAAAAAAGTTGAGCAGGATGAATATTATCGGTAAAATCCAGAATACATACCATGTCTGGGCAATGTTTTCATCATCAAGCAGTTCACTCACACCGTGTGTTGCAGGGTACCATGCAAGAATTACAAACATCCAGCATAGAATATTGAACAGCACAGCCGATTTAATTTCAAACCACGGCGTTGTGTTCTGCGGAAATGTTATCGAATCAACCGCCCGTGTAATGCTCGCAATGCAGGCAAACACTCCGCATACCGCAAGTAACACACTCACCGATTTCCACATGGATGTTTTGAGTGAACAACAGTATGCTGCCGAAAGAGCAAGCACTATCGGTATTGCAAACACAAACGATTTCAAATTGTATCTGTAACAAACAAAACCGCACAATGCGCAAAGGCATATAAGCGATGAAATCAATATTGGAAACAGCCTGAGCCTTGATACCTTGAGATGTTTTTTTATCGGGAAATATGCAAGAACAGTCCCCGGTATTATTGCGCCGAGTTCAATCATCGGACAGAAAACATTTGTCAATGCAAATCCCTCCTGCCGAAAATATATTCGCCAAAGGTGCTTTTTGCACTTTTTACAAGACTTCGACTTATGGAGATTCTTTCACCGTTGTCAAGAACAAATTCATTGCCGTTCATATCCCTGATGTGTTCAAGATTTACTATGATTCCTCGGTTGCACACAAAGAAATTATCCCCGTCATCAAACAGTATTACAAATTCGGCAAATGTACTGCGTACAGACTTTTCGGATTTGTCCGTACAATGAATATGTATGCAGTGCTTAAAATGCTCGGCATACAAAATGTCGCAAAGCTTTATACGCAACGAGTCACTTGCGGAAGGAATTTCAATGCATTTTTCTTCAACGGAAATTTTCTGCGAAATTTCATCAAGCAACATGTCAAGCTCGTCATCGCTGTACGGCTTCACAAGATAGTGCAATGCCCTAACCCTAAAACCTTCAAGTGCGTGGTCGGTTGATGTGGTTGTGATAACAAGCAGACAATCTTTGTCAAACTTCCTCAGCTTTTGTGCCGCATCAATTCCGTTTTCCTTTTCCATATATATATCCATAAAAACAAGGTCAAATCTGTTCTGCATTGCCTCATTCAGAAAATCCGTTCCGTTACCGTATCCACAAATTTCAATATCATATGACCTTGAAAATGAGCTTTGAGAAAGTCTTTTGCAAAGTTCATTTCGCTCATTTTCGCAATCATCAACTATTGCAATCCTCATACCGTACCTCCTGCATAATTATCACTCTTATTGTATCACATAATATCGCAAATAGTGACTTTAATTTGCATTTCGTGCCAAAAATTTTCACTTTGTGCCAAATGTATGGACTAAATGACAATTATTTATTATAATTCAGCTTAAACAAAAAATCATGTACGGATAAAAACACGGAGGAAATATTCTATGATTAACAAAAAGAAAACAGGGCTTTGCCTTGCTTTGGCGGCAACATTGATTGCCTCGTCTGCACTTTGCGGATGTCAGCAGAGCGACAGCAGTACATCAGCAAAATTCAACAGCGATGTAAAGGACGCGTCAAAATATACGGCTGACGAAAACGCACAGGTGTATAAGACACTTGACTTTTCCGATGAACAGGAAAAGGAATTTGCAAAAAAGGGCTTTATAACAGCACCCGACAAACTCGAAATCAAAACCGAGAACGGTACTGTTGCATGGAGTCAGTCGGCATATGATTTTATCAGAAACTCATCAACTCCCGACAGCGCAAACCCGAGCCTTTGGAGAAACACGGAGCTTAACTCGCTCTACGGACTTTTTGAAGTTGTTGACGGTGTTTATCAGGTAAGAGGCTACGATGTTGCAAATGTAACCTTTGTAAAGAGCGACAACGGCTGGATTGTTTTTGACTGTACAACAAGCTCCGAAACTGCAAAGGCGGCGCTTGAACTTCTTGAATCAAAGTTCGGCAAGGCGCATATTGCCGCTGTTGTTGTAAGCCACGCTCACATTGACCACTACGGCGGTATCGGCGGACTTATTGACGAAAAGGATGTTGCCGATTCATCACTTCCGCTTGACGAGCAGATTAAGTCCGGCAAAACGCTCATTATCGTTCCCGAAGGCTACGAAAAGGCTGTTATGGAAGAAAATGTTTTTGCAGGAAACGCAATGAAACGCAGAACCAACTTTCAGTACGGATCATTGCTTGATAAGGGCGGTAAGGGCAGCTTGTCGGTAGGTATCGGTCTTACCCCTTCAAGCGGCACAACAACATACATTTCACCGTCTTATGAGGTAAAGAAAGCTACCGAAACTATCAAGGTTGACGGTGTTGAAATGGTGTTCCAGCTTACTCCCAACACAGAATCGCCTGCCGAGATGAACACCTACCTTCCAAAATACAAGGCTTTGTGGATGGCTGAAAACTGTTCCGGCACAATGCACAACCTCTACACACTCAGAGGCGCAGAGGTTCGTGACGGCAATGCGTGGGCGCAGTATATTATGGATGCAAAGGAGCTTTTCGGAGATAAAGCCGAAGTAGTTTTCCAGGCTCACAACTGGCCTCATTGGGGCAACGATGTAATCAATGACTACATGGCAAACACAGCCTCTGTCTATAAATACATATTCTCACAGACGCTTATGTACATCAATCAGGGCTATACTTCAACCGAGATTGCAAATATGATTGAACTCCCCGATGAACTCAACAAGGTTTGGTACACACGCCAGTATTACGGAACTCTCAAGCATAATGTAAAGGCGGTTTATCAGAAGTATATGGGTTGGTATGACGAAAACCCCATTCATCTTGATGAGCTTGAACCGACAGAATATTCAAAGAAGCTTGTAGAGTATCTCGGCGACACAGACAAGGTTCTTGAAATGGCTAAAAAAGACTTTGACAAGGGAGAGTATCAGTGGGTTGCACAGATTACAAACACACTTGTATATGCAGATCCCGAAAATAAAGACGCCCGCTATCTTTGCGCAGACGCACTCGAACAGCTCGGCTATCAGGCTGAAAGCGGTGCATGGAGAAACGCTTATCTTACAGGTGCTTATGAGCTTCGTAACGGTACAAAAAATTATCCGAATTCCGAAGGTTCAGGTGCAACAGCTCTCGGTATGAGTACCGAAACAATGTTGGATTATCTCGGAATCTGTCTTGACGAAAAGAAGCTTGAAGATCAGAACCTTGTAATCAATCTTGAAGTGACCGATAAAAACGCAAAATATCTTCTTCGCATAAATCACGGTGTGCTTATCTATTCACAGGAAAAGTGGAGCGATAAGGCTGACGCAACAATCAAAACCAAGAGCGCAGGTATTCTCGGCATTGCACAGAACAATCAGAAACTTATGGACGCCAGCATTGAAAAGGTTGAGGGCAACAGTGACATCATCAAAACCCTTACATCAAGCGTTGCCGAATTCCCGCTGTATTTCAATATTATTGAACCATAATTAAAGTATGAGGTGACTATGAAAGTATTTAATTGTATTTTCGGCATATTGTCGATAATAGGCGCAATTTATTGTATGTTCTATCCGGGACTTACCTTCCTTAATACCGGTTGGATAGTGACAATTCTTCTCGGAGTATGGGGAATATGCTCCGTGATTGACTACTTTGCAAAACGCAAAAAGGCAAAGGCTGAACAGAGTGAAGCGATAATGGGAACACTCGGTCTTGTTGTCGGCATTGCAGCGGCAGTAATTTCAATTCTTGCTATGTTTATGCCGGGCATAAGACTTATGTTTGATGTTATCATTCTCTGCATTTTCTCAGGTTGGCTTGTAGTGGATGGCATCTCGTCCGTTGCAATGTCGTTTAAGGTTAAGAACGCAGCATCTTCGGGTGCATGGCTTATTCCGCTGTTCTGCGGTATACTTGTCATAATCGGCGGTATCTACGGATTTTTCCACCTTATATTTGCCGCACAGACAATCGGCTTTATAATAGGTGTTCTCCTTGCAGTTTACGGTGTAAAGCTTATTCTCTCGGCATTTGAAAAGTCGGGCGAATAGTACTTGTATTGTTTTCTTCTCTTTTTTGAAAAAGTATGATAACCCCAAAAATCCCGAGTCCTCAGAGAGTCCGTCTTTTTGAGGACTTTGGGTTTTGTGCAAAACTGAAAAAGAAAATGCTGTGTCACTTTTTTGCTTTAACGCATAAAATATCAATGTGATAATTTTTCGTTAATTTTTGTTATTAAAATGTAAATTCAGTATTGACAAATAGATTTTACTGTGATAAAATAATGCCTGTTGAGTGATATTGCTCAGTGTTCGGCGACATAGCCAAGTGGTAAGGCACGAGTCTGCAAAACTCTGACGCCCCGGTTCAAATCCGGGTGTCGCCTCCAAAACGGAAAGCACTTCTTAACAGGAGTGCTTTCCGATTATAAAAATGTGGGAGCATAGCTCAGCTGGGAGAGCATCTGCCTTACAAGCAGAGGGTCACAGGT
>OLHG01000113.1_pt1 | contig 54338 bp, 70 predicted proteins | sample 1605971 | NCBI WGS metagenome assembly OLHG01 (sample SAMN03283289) | human gut metagenome | biome: human-associated habitat; material: feces | host: Homo sapiens | place: Peru | collected 2012 | reverse complement strand
AGCCGCCGACCGTCAGATTATCGGGTAACTTTGCCAATTTTGTACATCCGTTGAGGTAAAGCCAGCCGCCGACCGTCAGATTATCGGGTAGTGCGGTCAGCCCCGTGCATCCCGTAAGGTCAAGCGAGCAGCCGACCGTCAGATTATCGGGTAGTGCGGTCAGCCCCGTGCATCCGTTGAGGTAAAGCCAGCCGCCATTGCGCTCCATCATTTTTTCAAGTTCCGCTTTTGTGTATTCCATTTTTCAGCCTTCCCCTCTGTATACCTTCATTCTTTCGCCGTTGATTACCACTACATTGTAGAGCGGCTTGCGCTCGACTGTGGGCGGTTCTTCTTTCGTCGGCTGCATGTCTTCCTCATTCGCCGCTTTCGGCATCGGTTCCATCTTGGCGATTATTACCTCGCCCACGGCACCGTAATATCGGGAAGTGTCAAGCTGCATGGCTTCTATGTAGTCCTGTACATGTATGCGTCCCTGCTTGTGAAAGCGGTCTGCACTTTTGCGCTTTATTTCCTGTATCAGCTGTGAGGCATCCGAGCGGCAACAGCCGCATAGCTTCATCAAATCCTCTGCCACGAGGAAATCTTTTGCGAACATTTCTTCGCGTTCCTGTCTTGTCATTCCATTCTTCCTCCTTGCTTTGTTAAATATCTTTCACCAGCTCATCGATTGTAACGTCGAGAACTCTCGAAATTGTTGCTATCGTAGCGAGTGAAGGTGTTTTCATTCCGGTTTCGTAGTAGTAGATGGCGGCTTTCGTAACGCCGACCTCTCCTGCAAGCTCCGCCTGCGTCAGTCCTTTTCTTATTCTTGCTCTTTTAATGTTGGCTCCGAGCATTTTTCTGCCTCCTTTCCGTTGCAAAGCAACTTTTTTTATTATTTTTCATGAAAAATTCCAAAAATTTGTAAAAATGTATTGACAAAAGTGAATTTGCACTATAAAATAAAGGTATAACCTCGGTTATATCGCGGTTTTTGTGAAAAATGCTGTTTTTCTGAAACCGCATTGCACCGACCACGGTTATATTCTACTCCAAAAATGTGGAACTGTCAATGGCTTATTCCAACATTTTGGAATTTCGGAACATTGCACAATTATTATGTTCCAATTTTGTGGATTTCGGAGAAAATCAATGTTCATTACTGTTCTCGAAGAGCTTATCCGGCAAAAGGGTATTACCTCCGCTAAAATGCTTTCCGATTTGGATATGAATAAAAGCTCTGTCCTGAATTGGAAAACGCGCGGGACAATTCCGGGCGGCGATGTGCTTATCAAGCTCGCCGATTATTTTGCCGTCCCCGTCGATTATCTTCTCGGCAGAGAGAATGTGCCTGCGCCGCGCGATGAGATAGCGGAGCTTTCCGCATGCCTTACCACGGGGGAACGGCGAATCGTCGCAGATTATATCCGGTTCCTCATTTCGCAGAGAAAGGACGCGGGCAGATGAGCGATAAGCTTTCATTTGAGCAAATTGAAATTCTGCGCTTTATTCGCAGTCAAGATGGATGCACTGTCAGCCGCGAGCGGTTTTTCGAGGCTTTCCCAAGCGTCAAGCTAAAGACATATACTGCGCTTAGCAAGCTCGGCTACCTTAAGGTGGATTCCGAGGCAGACCCTATATCGCTGACCGACAGCGGCAAAGGCTTCATAGACGAGTATCTTAAGCAGGAAGCGGAGCTGCAATATCAGCACGGCTTCAACGATAAGACGCTTAAAGCATCAGATGAATCAAATGCAATCGCCCAAGAAGCAAATGAATACGCTAAAGAAGCAAACGCAATCGCCCGTGAAGCAAATAAGCGTGCGGATAGAGCAAATGCGATATCAATCATCGCGCTCATCATTTCAGCTATCGCGATTTTGGTTTCCATCTTCGTGCGCTGATGGGCTTGCTTCTTAAGTACCGAGAGTTATCGCATTATCTCGCTTTCGCTTGAATAATCAATAAAGCAATGCGAAAATAATGGTTGCTATTGCAAGTGTTAAAGCAATGCACGCAAAGCAAATACTGCGATTAGAACGCCGAAGGCTCTCTTTTGCCTGTTGCAGCCGCTCTTTAGATAGCCGCAGGCTCTCTAAAGCCAGTCGCCTGTACTCCTCCTCTTCTTCCCGAAGCTCGAGGTCTCTTTCCGTAGAGGTAAAACGGTTCTCATTTCCCATTTCTTTCACCTCCTTTCGCGGTGGTGTACTGTGGTTATATTTTAGCACAAATTGCTTGTACTGTCAATGTATAAGCACAAGAAATTTTAACTTTGTACGAATGCACAAGATACTTGTACTTTTATTGTTTATTATTACCAATTGCACGGAGTCTTAAGGAAAAAATACGATTATGACGGTTATCGAAAGAATATTCGCCGAGCTGAATAAGCAGGGTAAAAGCCAAATTGAACTTGCAAGAAATCTCGGGATTGCCAAAAATACAGTGACAAACTGGAAACTCGGGATTAGCCAGTCCTATATGAAGTTTTTGCCGCAAATAGCGAAATACCTGAATGTGCCGATAGATAGTCTCGTAAGTGATGACCCACCTCTGCCTAAGCCGCAATTCGGAATAAGGATGTCCGATTCATATGCTGAGCCAACTCCAAATGATAATTCGGCAGTTTTTATTTCAAAAATTGAGCGGCTGCTCGAAGAGCGCAATATCCAAAAGAAAAAAATGCTCGAGGATTTGAACCTGAATATAAATACTTTTTCCGTATGGAGAAAGCGCGGGACTATTCCGAGCGCAAAGGTATTGCAGAAAATCGCTGATTACTTCGGCGTTCCGGTTTCCTCACTTTTTGACGATTCCGATACCCCCGCCACGCCTGCCGAACTGCAAGACCTGATAAGCAGGACGCGCAACCTCTCGGCAGAGGAAATAAAAGAACTCGACGATTATCTCAATTTCATTATCTCAAAGCGCAGTCAACCATGACCACGGTTATATTTTATCACAATAACTTGTGAATGTCAATCAAAAATCACAAGTAGGTGTGAATTTCGTGCTATTGCACATATAAGGAATTGATTTTTATGCATAATTCACAAGAAGTTGCGAATGTAATAAAAGCTCTTGCCAAAGAAAGAAATATTTCCATCGGGAAAATGCTTGCCGAGTTGGGCTTGAGCATAAACACCATGTCATCTATGCAGTCAGGCGGCTTTTATCCGAGAGTTGAATCACTCACAAAAATAGCGGACTATCTCGGTGTATCCGTGGACTATCTCCTTGGTCGGGATTTGTCCCTACCCCATGAGGATGCCCGCCTTATATCCCTCATGAAAACTCTCACAGCGGAGGAGAAATCCGCGCTGGAGAATTTTATAAACTATCTTATAAAGAAAAGGAAGTGATGCCGATGGGCTGGTTTATCGGCATAGCATGCATCGCGGCTTTGATAATCATAGTGGCACTCGGAGTAATTTCAATAAAGGAAAATGCCGAGGAAACAGCCGCAAAAGAAGCCGCAAACAGACCCATGACAAGCTATGGCGGAAGAAAAATCACAGATACCTGCGAGTGTTGCGGCGAGCGTAAGGAAACAAGGCTCTATCTCGAAAACGGAAAGACGGTGCGCGAGTATTGCAAAGCATGCGCCGATGCCACAAGAGCCGACGGATATGTTTCCCTTCAGGCTCTGAATGTGGTAAAGCCCGCTCCCGACACTCCGAAAAAGCCGGACGGTTCGTTTTCGCCGCCTGAACCGCCTGAAAAGCCCCGTAAGCGCGTCAAAGTTAAAAAGGGTACAATTATCGCCCTCTGCATCATAGCGGCGATTCTGATAGCTGTAGTAACGCTCACTGTGGTGTTCCGCCGTCAGATATCGGGCTTCATCTATGAAAAGACAGGAAAATGCTTTTATCACCAGTTGTCTTTCAAGGATAATCACAGCATCACATATAACCAAAGGGCGGATGACACAAAATGCCACGATATTACGCGCGATTTCATCTGCGACCGTTGCGGCAAGGAAATAATAGAAACGAAAAAACAGAAACACAGCACTGATTATACATACGACATCATTCATATAAAAGCAGACGAAAAAACTCATACCTATAATAAACAAAGCCACTGCCCGCAGTGCGGTATCGTTTGCGAGCATGAAAATATAACCGAAGAACATACCGAGTTCAAAAGCGATTATATTTACAGAAAAGTGGACGGCACTTCCCATTCCGTGCGCAAGCTTATAAGCTGCGCGTTCTGCGGAGTACCCTGCGGCGAAGAAAACTATACGGAAGAACATAGCGACTATACATACAGCACAGGATATTTCAGGTCAGACAGCGAGAGCCATCTTGTGCGTAAGTATTCTTATTGCGGGAAATGCGGCGAAAGCTGCGGATATGAGGATACATACGAGAAGCATGTATTCGGCTATGTGGAAACGGCAAAGCCGACCTGCACGGCTCAGGGCGGAAGATATAAGGAATGCTCAAAGTGCCGCGAAAGAGAATGGAAAGAAATCGTGCCCGCAAGGCACACATACTATGCTTTGAACGAAAAAGAACGCTATACATGGTGCTCGCAGTGCGGCAAGGAAACAACCGATGTCTTTGCATTGAGAATCCGACGCGTTATCGAAGCCGACTATGTAAACGACCGAGCTTATGTCCGCTACTATGTAAAAACAAAGAATTGCAGCTCACAGACCGTTTCGGAAGTGAAAGCTACTATAAAAATCTGTAATTCAAAGGGAAAAGTCATATACGACGATACAAAGGTGTGGAAACCCTCTTCATTCGCCCCGGGTACTGTCGCCAGTTTTGATTTTATCCCGCCGGACTTTCTGACCGATGTAAGCACATATTCCGTAGAATATGAAATCGTCAAGTAAATCGGAGGTGAGCATATGAAAAACAGAAAAAACAGTATCGGGGTGTTGAAAGCCCTGATGATAATCTGCATGGTTATCGGCGCGATTGTATTCATGGCGGGACTTGGCAAAAATACCGAAGAAGAGCCGTTCGCCCGGCTTTATATAACATACGGACTTGCCGCATTTTTCGGCGCTTTGGTTCCTTTCCTGTTTGTCTGTATAATCGATGATTTCACCGAAGAGGACGGAATAGTCGTTCATCCCGTGCACGTCGTGGAAAACCCGAAGGAAACACCGAAGCCGGAAGTCCACAGCGGCACACTCAAAGTCCCCGATATCACATATTATGAGGGCAAGCTCGAAATTCAGGATAAAACCCTTTCGTTCCCCATATATGCCCGCTCCGCTACGGGACGCTTCTTCACATTGTATCTCCGCTTCTACGACGCACAGAATAATATGACAGCCGAGCGTATAACGGAATTTGCCGCCACCCCGAATACCGATGTGTATAATCGCCGCACGGCGAAAATCACCAAGGAAGAAGCAGGCGACTATTCTTATTATACATGGTCGGAAATATCGGAAAAATGAGGTTTTAAATGCCGAATTTGCGGAAAATCCGCAAAATAAAAAGATAAGGAGAGGAAAATCCCTCTCCTTATTTAAACCTTATTGTCCGAAATCTGCTTTATTTTCAGCAGCAGAAGAAAAACCTCACTCTTCGTAAGTCCGGCGGCAAGAAGCTTCTTCTCAAATTCGCAACGGTATTCGGTCTCATAAATGCTTGCTGGTCTTGTGGTTGTCTTTTCCATGGTTTTCTCCTTCTGCTTTATATTCTGTTTTATAAATTGCGGGCTTTGCCCTGATTTAAGCATAGCATATACAGGGTGACTAATCAAAGCCCAAATCATATTCCGAAACGTATAATATTAACATATGCAATCAAATACGGCAAATTTGTGACCGAAAATGGTCTTTTTGAAATACAATACAAAATAAGAAAGGATGAAGAATGGAAATTCAGGGCAGAGATTTAAGCGCAAAGCTTAAGGAAATGAAAAACAAAAGCAATCTGTCAAATCAGCAGATAGCCGATATAAGCGCAACACCGCTCAGCACCGTTACAAAGATACTGAGCGGAGAAACGGAAAGCCCGTCTTTTTTTACCGTCTGCGGAATAGTGCGTACATTGGGCGGTTCCGTGGATGAAATGATAGGCATTCCCATAGATTCCGATAAAAGAAGTCAGAAACCGACAGAGTATGAGATAATGCTGTGCGAAAAGCAAAAGGAAATAGAACGCCTCTCCGAGCTGCACGAAAGAGAGCTTGCAAATGTCCGCGCCGATAGGGACAGCGAGCTCATGAACGTCCGCAAGTCGAAGCGGCTTCTCGCTATCTGGTTTTCAATCACACTTGCGTTCGTAATCATGCTTTTAGCCATTGATATTCTCAACGGCAATATAGGCTTTATCAGATATACGAATCAGTTCAGAAATCAGTCGGTCGCCGACGGCAATTCCGTCATGCAATATATCAAAGAATTTTTCTCAAAGGTGCTGTAAAATAAATGGCAGAATTTTATATTTCAAGTACAAAACATTCGGTAAGAGAACGTCAGACCAAAAATAACGGCAAGGTCTATGATGTCGTTTTCCGCATAACCGATAAATTCGGCAATGTGGCGCAGAAGAAACTCTCCGGCTATAAAACAAAAGCACTTGCCAGAGCCGCACATGCGAAATTCATTACGGAACATTGCGAGGTCAATAAGGAAAAGGCACGCCCGCAGAAAACCGTCAATCCCGAAAAGGAAACACCCACCGTCGGCGAGCTTGTCCCGCTCTATCTTGCATCTATACAGAACCAAAACAAACCGTCAGTCGTCTACGGCAAAAAGACAGATTATGATATCTATCTCCTACCCAAATATCAAAACAGCAAAATTACAGCCCTTACAAAGGAAGAAATGTACCGCTGGCAGGATGAGCTGTGGGCAACGCGAAATCCACGCACAGGCGACTTCTATTCGTATTCCCGACTTGTCAATATAAGAGTACGCGTCAATGCATTTCTCTCATATTGCGAGAGCCGCTATGGATATAAAAACTACCTCGCGGAAATTCCCAAGCCCAAACGCCGCGCACCGAAAGCTCCTATGCTCTTCTGGACGAGAGAAGAATTTGATAAATTCATCGCTACAGTCGACGACCCGAGAATGCACTGCCTCTTTACCATGCTGTTTTTCACGGGCAGAAGAAAAGGCGAAATCTTTGCTCTTACTCCGAACGATGTCAAACCGGATAAATTGCTTATATCAAAGTCCGTTACGCGCCAGACGCTGGACGACAAGCCGTATCAGATTACAAGCACTAAGGCGGACAAGGTTCATGAAATCCCGCTCTGCCCTATCGTGCAGGAAGAACTCAAAAATTATAAAGGCGAAGCACCATTCTTCTTCGGCGGTGATAAACCTATGCCCCCTACTTCCGTAACCCGCTATTTTGAAAAGCATATCGCACAGGCAGGCGTGAAACGCATCCGTGTCCATGACCTCCGTCATTCGTTCGTTTCCATGCTTATTCACCTCGGAGCCAATTACACCGTAGTTGCCGACCTCATAAGCGATACTCCCGAACAGGTTACTAAGACATACGGACATATGTACGACGAGGATAAACTCTCTATACTTTCCCATCTTAAATAACACCGCCGCAACACCTCTGCAGCTTCGATTTGTTACTTTTTTGTTACTATCTCTAAAAAACCACAATATATTGTTGCCATTCTCATAAAATCATCCATATATTGTATGATTTGAGTTCCCGTTGCCCGCTCCAATAGGGCTATACTACAAGATGTTGTGGTATAGCTCTATTTTTATGCTGTATATTGTGTTTTGCCACTATTTATCTTTTTCCAGAAATTTCCATTATGAATTGCTATGAAACACATTTCTGCAATTTGTTACCACGATTTGTTACTAATTTTTTTTATGATTCCCTTGAACCGTTTTAAGGAACGAGAGGGCTTGAAGGGCTGCTGATAGGGCGGATGCGTCCGGCTCGCCCCTTTGCAGTCGGAAAATACCCCCTATCCCGCGCATGTGCTAATATAATTGCCAATTATCAAAGCATATAGCGCCGCTTTCGGGCTGTTTTTGCGTCCTCGGCTGTCGGCTTGTCTGCTTTGCTATTGTTAGTTGCTTTTTGCCTGTCTCGGGTTTTGTCGCGTCCTCGGCTGTAACGTGCCATTATATGCACGTGTGGCGCACCCGGAGGAATAACGCGCGCATGAAATCAGCTCTTTTCTCCTTTTCCCCTTCCCTCCCTCTCTGCCTCTCTCCTTGCGTCCTCCTCTCTTGCGCTGTGCCGTGCTGTGGCTGTGGCTCTCGGTGAGCTTGTGCGGCTCGGTGCTCGGCTGTGTGCTTTTTTCTTTTTATTTATTTTTCTTTTTTATCGTAGTATAATAATATCCGATGATATAATATTTATTATTATATAATATATATCTCAGATAAAATATAATATTTGATAGTAATATAATTTATGAGATGTAAATATAATATCTAATCTTGATATAATTTATATAATGGCATATAGTATATTAAGCGAAATATAATATACTACTGCAATATAAATAATAATAGCGCAAAAAGACCGCCGACAGAAGCGGAGACAATGCGCCCGAGGCAAAAAGACGGCTCGCAGCTTGTGAGCGTGTGCGGCTGGCTTATGCGGTTCGGGGTGTGGCTCTCCGGCATTTGTGGCGGTTTTGCTTTTTTGTGTGTTTTGCGTTTGGTTGCGCTCCGGCTCTGGTCTGGTCTCGCGTGCGTTGCCTTGCATCTCGTCGCCTGATTTGCTCCATTGCGTGCGCGTGTGCTTTTTTTGCCCTTTGACGGGGGCGACGGTGCACGCGCTTTTTTATGTTCCGGCGGGCTTGTGAGCGTGTGCGAGGGCTTCCAGCTCTGCCGCCTGTTGCGCGTCAAGCCTTGCGGCGTCTCGCTCCATTGCCTCAGCTATTGCACGGTTAACGAATGCGTTGACGCTTGCATCGCCGCATCTCGCCGCATGGGCTTTGATTTTGTCCTTTTGGTTTTTGGGCAATAAGACCGTTAAGCGATAATAATTTTCTTGTGCCCACTGATAATTATATTTTGACTGATTAAATTTTTCCTTTTCTTCCATTTTTTCCTCCGGCTTGCTTTTACTTTATTTTATTATAACATGCGCGGCGTTTTGTTAGCTATATGCAAAATCAACAAAAATAATATAAAAACTTTGTGCAACATTTTGAAAAGTTTCTTGCGGATTGTGCTTGACATCATCCGCATTATGTGCTATAATAAACGCGTAAGGCAAACCAGATGCCAAAAACAAAAAAAGCGCCGTGAGGCATGGAGGATTTAAAAATGGAATACACAATCACAAAAAACGCAAATTTTAATAGTTTTGAGATTACATTTGACGGCATCCCGTCGGCAGCAGTCCGCGCAGCTATCCGCAATTTGAGATACAGATGGAACGCCGCAAAAAAACTTTGGTACGGTTTCGCCGATGAGGAGACCACGCGCGAAGCGATAGACAACGCCGACAAAACAGACGCACCCGCAAAGCCTGCAACGGATGCAAAGGCAAGCAAGCCACGCGCCGCCTCCCTTTGGGAGCGCACGAGAACGGACAAGCTCCCCGCATACGGAACAGACAACGAAATCAAAACGGCAATAAAAGAGCTTGCGCGGGCTAAAAATTGGGGCTATGACAGAGCCGCGGCGGCATACTTCCGCGAGCATCTGAAAAAACAATTCCCGGAGGTCAAATTTTCCATTACCTCCGGCGGCGCGGGCTGGCTCGATAAGTGCAGCATCCGCATAATTGCATCACCCTATGCGCGCGTACTTGTCAAAGGAAATCCCGATGCGACGAGTTGGCGCGACCTATGCGACCATTGCGAAAACGGAGAACAGCTCGAAGCGATATATCAATATTGTGAAAAGCTTTTTAACGCAGCCGATGCCGACGATGGCGATGTTTACGCCGATTACGGCGCGCACCATGTTTTATATGGCGGCGTTACCGTATCGGGCGAATACAGTCAGACCAAAGCAACAGACGAGCAGAACAGCGACGCGGCGGATTTCTCCCGCCGTGCCGCAGAGCAGAAAGAAAAAGACGAAGCCGCACGCCGCACAGAATGGGAAGAGCGCGAGAAACAGCGCAAAATTGACGCAGAAAACGCCGCAAAAGAAGCAGCCGAGACGGAAAAAAAAATTGACGCGATAGAAAAGCATGTTGAAATTGTGGAGCTTGCCGAGGATGCCGCAATCATGATTGACGGGCTAAAAACAGGCATCGGAAAAGAAAGCAATATTTCCGAAGTCCGCGAATCAATAGACGAGCGCGAAAGCAATAAAACAGAATCGGCGCGGATTACTCGGAAAGTCATTTTTACAGATGCGGCAATTTTCAACGATTTTTGCGGGCTGTTCCTTTGTGATTTTTCATTCCTCGCCGGAATGGGCGGGACGGCTACCAGTGACGAGCGCGTCACAAATGACAACTTTTTCAAACTCAACAGAGAGCAGCGCGAAAGCGTAGAATTTTACATGAATAATTGCGTAGCCGTTTATCTCGGCGATGTCCTGCAATTTGTCATTGACCCCGAAGGATTCGACTATGCGCGATATGTTTGCATTCCCTCCGAGGCTTCCGCGGCGGAAGCCTTCGGGGACTACGAAGCTAAACAGACCGAGAACGCAAACCTCGAAGAGGGCGACCCCGTCACGGTTTTATATTATTCCGATTTGTGCGTAGTCTCCGACTATCGCGGAACGCTCAAAAGTATTTGCCCGTGCCCATATGTGCCGTACCGCGATGCCGCGCTGCTCCACATGACCGTTGACGGCGAGCGCAAAGGGCATCCCGGGTTAGAGCTTATCATCAAAGACGGAAACGCCGCTATATATCGCGGAAAACTGCCGCCCATCCCCGAAAGCCTGAAGCGCGATATAGTCAACTTCCGAGGCGGCGTAACAACATATATCGCGCGGAATTGCGGAAGCACCGCCCGCGAATATATGCGGGATGTCATAGAGTTTTACGCCGAAAAGGGATTTACGCCGGTAATAGACACGATACAGAGGTAAACAGACCACTATATAAAGCCTGCCGCCCTGAATGGCGGCAGGCGGAGAGGATGAAGAGATGAAAAACGATTGCAGGCGATGCAAGCACTTTTACAGAGTGATGGCGACGGAAAGCGGCTATAATCCATTCCCGAGCTGCCAGCGATACGCCGACACAGGCAAACACCCGAATATAATTACCCGCGAATGCTTCGAGAAGAGGAGGAAAACAAGATGAAAAAAATTATAAATATCATTGCTTCCGTGCTTTTGCTCCTGCTCATGGGCGTAAACAGCGAAGCCGAGAAAAACGGCATAATCAAAAGGCGAGGAGGCGAAACGGATGAAAATCAATTTTGACAGGGCAACGAAGCGCAGATACAGCATCGAGACCGTCGCGCCGAATCGCTTTTATCTGACATTTGCAGAGCGCAACAGCCGCGGCGAGCAAATAACGATAGGCTTTACAGCGTGCAAAACGCACCCCGAGAGCCGCGCGGATTTGGCGGCGGCATGGCACAGAGCCGGAATCACGCCCGCCCCGCTCGCGTCGTATTGGAGCGTTGAGACATACGCCACGGATGAAGAAGGTTTTTGTCATGGCTACTACAATCCCCAGCATAAATTAGGCGGCGACGCAAAAGCCCCCGCAAGGCTGATAAACTTTGATTTCATGCTCCCAGCCACTAAACAGAGCGCGGCGAAAATTCTGCGCGAAGTCGAGCGCAGAGCGTTCAAAACTTATCAGCGCATCTAAACAGCGAGCGCGGAAAATTCTGCATGGCTTTCCCGCTCGGCGCAGTAGGAGGAATTAAGGATGAATAAACAGCAATACATATCGGCGGCGGAAAGGTATCTTTCCGCCCTGCCGTCCACAAACAAAAGCGCGGTAACGGTATCAAGCTACCGCATGATTTTAGATAAGTTTGCCGCCTATATGGATTCCTGCGGCATGGCGGAAGGCGCGGAAATAAGCCTTGACACCGTGATAGGATGGCGCGAGAGCCTCGCCGAGAGCGCGGCGATAAATACGGTGCGGCATTACATGATGGTTTTACACGGCTTTTTCACGTGGGCAAAAAAAGTAAGGCTTGCCGGCGAAAATCCCGTTGATTTGGATGAAGTGCCTAAACAGCGCGAAATAGAATATCAGCTTCTCACGCTCGGCGAAATCGAGAGGCTTTTATCTTCCGATGCGCCGTCGGAGATAAACAGAAAAACAGCCCTGCGCAACCGTGCAATGATAGTTATGCTTATACAGACGGGGATGCGGAATGCGGAGCTGCGCAGCCTGCGACTGTCGGATGTCGACTTCGAGCGGCGCACAATCACCCTGAAAAACGGCAAAGGCGGAAAATCCAGAACAGTACCGTTTCCCGAGCTTTCGCGCATAGCCGTCACGGATTATCTTAACAGCGAGGTGCGCCCTATGTGGTGCACGGAAAATGATTTGCTTTTCGGCTCTGATGCCGACGAAAACGGCAAGACGACAAACGGTGCCGCATGGCACGAATTTTCGAGCATAGGACTTTTACAGATGGTAAACAGATATATCGAAAAAGTAACAGGGCGAAAAGGAATAGGCGTTCACGCCCTGCGTCATGCGGCGGCTTCGCTGTGGGACGAAAAGGGCGTGCCTATGCGTGACATACAAAATGCGCTCGGTCACAATGACATACGCACCACGCAACAGATTTATGTGAGCGTGCTCAATAAGTCAAAATCCGCCGAGCGGATAAACGCCGTGTTTGACGAGATGGCATAAGAAAAAGCGGGAACGCCATCGCAAAGAGCTTGTTTTTGCAAAAAATGCAAAAAAGCTATTGGCAAAGCACCGAAACGGTGCTATAATAAGAGCATAAACAGAAAACGCCGAAAAGGCGAGGAGGAAAAGAAAATGGCAAAAGCAAAAGCAAAATGCATATGTGCCACATGCGGGAAGGAATTTGTCGTTGAAAAAAACTGCTTTAATCGTGTGGATGCGAATAATTTTGAAAGTTATGCCGCCGAGCATTATGACGAGTGCAAAGACTGCTACTTGTCGCGCATAAAAGCCGCGGCAGAAAAGCGCGCAAACGCCCTTATCGAAAAATACAATTTGCCGCTGGTCACGGGCGTATCGGAAAAACAAATTGCATATGCGAACAATTTGCGCAGAGATTTTTTAAACAGTTGCACCGAGAAAAAATTTGAATTTGCCGCGACGGCGGACAGTCTTTTAGCCGATAGGCAAGAGACATTGCAGGCTTTGGCAGACGAACATTGCGGCGGAAATATCGAGGAGGCAAAAATTCGCAGCCTTGAAGCATACGGACTTTTGAAATACTATGCATTACTGCACGAATCGAACGCAGGAAAAATAATCGAATTACTAAAAGACTAAAAGCAAATGCAAGAGGAGGAAAAGAAATGGAGAAGCAGAAAATAAAATTGTACGAAACAATGGAAACAGGCGAGAATTTGTCTTGGTGCCGTCCGTATATCTCACGCGATGGGACTTGCGCAATGGTTATCAACGAGGGAAAAATCATTAACATTATGATAAATGGCAAAGATTTTCCGAACCCGAGTTGGGAACAAATTGCCTCATTGGCTGCACGGCTTAGCCCTGATGATGTCAACCCAGATGCAGATGATAATGAGCTTGCAGAAATTTTGTGCGATGTCATGCGCGAAGTCGGCTGCGCTGATTGTCCCTACCGCGACGAGTGCGAATGTATGGATGAACTGCCGTCATGAAATTATCAGAGGTCACAAGATTATTAGCGGCAGCTCGGGAGTGCAACACGCTCGAAGGCTACATTGGCGAGTGCGGCGGCTCGCTGCCGGACGACAGCTATTACGAGGATGACGGTGCGAGTAAAGCCGTCGAGGTTTTAACGGTGCTGTATGAGTGTCGCGACGGAATAAGCATAAACACATTGCTCCGGCTGTACGGTGGCAGCATAGCCGATTTTTACCGCGAGTACGGCATCCCGCGGCGCACGATGCAAAACTGGTTGACAGAGACAAACAATCACTCCGACCCGCCGCAGTACCTTATGCGGCTTATCCTTGCCGATTTGATATAATTACAAAAAACAGCCCGCAAAGGCTGTTTTTTTGTTTGTAATCTTTATTTCCGGTCGTTGCGCGTTGCGTGCTGCTCTTTGTGATATGCCTGTGTGAACCTCTATGCGGCTGGTACGGCGCGTTTCGCGTTTTTCGGGTAAACTTATATGTAAACGCACAAATCGCCGCACAGCCCCGCATTTTAAGCCGCAGGGCGCATTACCGCAAAAGCGCCATCAACGCGCCGACTATCGCGGTCACCGCCACGGTTACGGCGGCACTTGCGGCGGCTATTTTGATTTTGTCCCAAAGCACAAGAGGCTTGCTCTCTATAGCGTCCAGCCTGTCATCATGGTCGGCTACGATAGCGGCGGTCTTTTCCGCATTGTCGTTTGTCCGTTTCAGCTCTCCGCAGAGCTCGGTTATAGCTATGTTCTGCTGATGTATCTCGGTAGCAAGTGATTCCAGCTGGTCGATGCGGTGCGTGTTTGATTTTGCGCGTTCCTCCACTTTTGCCATGCGCTCGGGCATTGTAAGCTCGCTCATAAAAGAGTCTCCTTTGCTTTTTTTATTTGTTTTTGAGGTCATACAGGGATGATTCTATTTTGCCGATAAGCCATCGTTCGACATCGCCGAAGTTCTCCGCGATAAATTTCATAAGCTCGTCCGAGAGCTGGTTTTTTATAGTGTCGAGTGCCATATCAAGAGCTTTTTTCTGCGCCTCTTTTGTCCATGCGTCGGTGCCTTTCAGCCCCTCAACATACGACTGATATGTAGCCTTAACGCCGTTGAGCACAATCTGCGTGATATCTCTCATGTATTTAAGGGCTTTCGCATCCTTGATATGCGCCGTCAGAAAGGCGGAAAATTTGTTTCCGAGCCATGTAATAACGGCTGTGAGTATAATGCCGATGGTTGTAAATAAAATATCGTTCCAGTTCATAATTGTATCTCCTTAATTTTAAATTTTTATTTTTACTTGCTGGTAATTTGCGGGTAACTTGCTGTGCCGAACACTTTATAATCGATTTTCATATTACCTCCTGTACACCTTTACACAATTTCCTCATTAACTGTTAATATTGCTTCTTCAGGATTGCCACCTAAAGTAAATCTTATATACTTTATTTCTGTAGTGCCACCAGAATTGTCATAAGTAAATCCATTTAGATTACCACTATCATCATAAGTGAAATTGGATACAAATCCTTTAGCTGTACCAGTATCAGTCCATTGTGCCCAAGCACCTAAATGTTTATATGTAGTGGATCTGTCATCTCCAGTATAGCCATCTATATTAAGTCCACCAGCAGTTTGTCCATATACTTCCACAGTACCATCAGGGTCTATCCAACAGTTCTTCATCCTAACAACATCACCCTTTTTGATAGGGATACAACCAGTTGTAAAGGCTGGAGATGTACCACTTGTTAGTGCAACATCAGCACCCGAGGAATTGATTCTTGTAGATGCCTTATATCCTGTGCCATTGTAGATATTATTATCAGCTACATTTACAGATATAGGTATTTGATTAGTAATAGGAGGAGCAGGTTGATATTTAGTATATGCTACACTTCTTTCTGCTTCGCCTAAAGTGCCTATTCTTGTCATATAGATATTAAGATTTTCTGTGTCTATTGATACTATATCTAAGGCTGTCTCACTTGCTGTACCTAAAGTCCTTGTTGGTGGATTAGTGCCATAAGGACTATTAGCTGCACAAGTAATAGTTATGACAGGAATGTCTATAGCAGTTGAGGCATTGCCTTCGGGGTAAATTAAATCCTGATGAGTATGCCCTGTAAACATAGCCACTAAATTGCCTTTAGCATTTGTAAAATCACAATTTACAGATACATTTTCCCAATTTAAATCCCCTGTATATGTATCAGTAAAAGTAGCTCTATGTTTATATGCGTTTATTACTCCTCTGTATAAGGATAATTCTCTCCAACTATAACCAGCTATTACAGGTGTATGCTCTAAGATAACTATATTCCAATCATCCATTGCTGTTGACAGAGCATTTATTATAAAATCCATTTGCTGTTGACCAAAGCCAAAAGAATTTTGATATCTAAATGATACAGTATTACCATTTAATATTGATTTATCCCACCAGTTAGTATACAGACAGATAAATCTTGTCTTCTGTGGGATGTTGTCTATGTAGAAATATCTACCATCAATGTCCCAAACTCTCTTAAAATCTTGACTTTCTTTTCTTAACAAGGTATTAAATATTACTGGCTGGGATAATGATGTAAGATAACCTTGTCCACCATTTATATCATGATTACCAAGGATATTAAGTAATTTAGTATCAGGGATATCTTTAAGTATATCCATACAAGCTACACCATTAGCCTCCATATCTGCCACAGATTGAGATATAGATGCTGTTACATGGTCTCCAAGCATAGCAACAAGGGGAATATTAAGTTTTTCAGATGCTATTTCTGCTATATTACCAATGTGCTTAACATAGTTAGTATCAGTAGGATAATCAGCATCTACATGCATATCACTAAACATAATAAAGTTAATACATTTATTGCCTGATATATCCTGTTTAGCTTTAGCTCTTGCTACAGCATTGGTTAGCGCCGATTCCCAGTAATCAGGTATGGATATTTTATCCTCTTTGCTTGCCAATGAGCCATACACCGCTCCGCTCGTAATGAGATTGCCACTGTTCTGCGTCACTGTAGTATCAATTCCCGAAACATCGCCCATGACAGACAAGCTCTTGTTAAACTGCGCTTCCGTGCCTGTAAAGCCGCCGTCCTGCGCTGAGGCATATGCGGATTTGCCAGCCGCTCCGGTCTCACCGGTTGCACCGCGAGAAGGTTTGCCTGTATCCGCATTTCCGAGATACCAGTTGCCGTTTGCGCCGATTGTCGGTGTTATACCATCCGTACCGTCTGTACCATCGGTGCCGTTAGTCCCGTTCTTTCCGTCTTTGCCGTCTTTGCCGTTGGTCACCGTTGCGGTTGTTGTGCCTGATTTGTCCGTGATGGTTATTACCGCACCATCGGCTGTTTGCTCAACTTTTGCCGTCGGGCTGAAACCGCCGTCATCGCCTTTTTCGGCTATAAGCTGCCATGCGGAAGAAGTAGCGGGGTTTTTATTGTAGTTTTCCTCTTTTGCTATGTAGCTCGAGCCGTCGAGCGTTACAATGGCGAGATACGGATATGTTGTTGTGCTGTTCCATTCGCCCATCGGCACAGGGCTTGTGGACAGCTTCATCCAGTATGATTCCCATCCGGCAGTAACACCGGGTTCAACTATCCCCGTAACGGTGCCATAGGCGATAAAGGAGACGCCGTTGTGCGTGACGATATTCAGCTTGTTGTATGTCACCGTGCTGTTCCATTCGCCTTTTACTACGGGAGAAACAATACCAATTTGCGTTGTTTGTGCTTGCATAAAAATTACCTCCTGATTTTATATTTTATCCCAGACTATGGCGTTTCGCCATGAGCCATAGATTTTTGCCACCCATACCGCAGAACCGACTGCGGCATCCGATACGGTAGATTTGTACGGCAAGAAAAGCTCCGTCGCATCGCCTACGAGCTTCACGCCCATTTCCGAGCCGCCCACCGCCGCCGTCATTGTTACGGTGGCTTTGTAAAGCCGCAGGCAATCCCTTGTTTCCTCTCGGCATATTTCCCGCGCTATATTTTCTATAGCCGTGCGGATGTCTCTGCTGTCTTTCAGATTGTTTTTCATGATTTGCCTCCTGTAAAATCCGTCGAAGCCGTGACGGAAATTTGCGGATAGTCGTTTACACTCACTGCGTTTATGCTCATCGCGCCCGTTTCGCCGAGCGGAAGCGTAAAGCCCTGTATCAGGTGCCTTTCTACAGGATGCCCCGCTTTATCCTCGCGTCTGACGGAAATAAGCCTGTTTTCGTGCAGGTGGAATATCTGGTCAGTTTCGAGCGTTACCGTCTTTTGCAGTACCGATTTGCGTTTGAGATAGTATTTTGCGAGTGCCACGCACTGGTCGGCGTTCCAGTATTCGGCTTTATCCTCGCGGTATAGCTTTCTGCCGATAATGTTTATGTTGGTATCGCTTTTCGGGTCGCGGTTTGTCGCTCTGCCGTAGACGGCATGTCCGGTAGCACCCTCGCCCGCAACAATTACATCGTTTTTGACATCGGCATTTGCCCATGTTTCAGAGATTGAGAAAAGCATGTTCTCATTCGTCGAAAAATCCCATAATACAGGCTTTGCGGAATCGTCCACATCGTCCTGCGAAGGCTCGATGCGGAGCGCACCCGTTGCGTCATATCCGATAAGCCCCGCGATGCAATCGTTGAGGGCAAGAATAATCTGCGCGAAGCTCGAGCCGCCGCTTTCGGAAATCGTGAACGGCACTTCCGTCATCTGCACATTCTCGGATACACTGCCGTCGCCCCTTGCGGCAAGATATGTTTTACCGTTATAGTAGCTTGTAAAAACAGGTGTGACAGGGTCTATCATCCATTCCATGGGGAAATTTCCCGAAGCATAGCTGTATTTTGAGAGGCGGAGTATCGAAGCAATCGCATTAAAAATGTTCGTGCCGATATTTACCTGATATGTGTTCTCGAGCGTTCCGAGCAGAGAGCCGTCGAGATATGCCCATTTGTCGACAAGCTCAAAACTCATGGTGTTTGTGTCGTGAGACAGTGCCGCCGTAGGGTTTTTCAGGTAAAAAGTCCCCTGCGGCAGGTAAAACTCCGTGCCGTCGTCAAGAATAATGCCTTTTGAAAGCCTCACGCGCCTTCCGAACCAAATGTTGTTTACATTGTAGTCAAAGGCACCGTCAATATTCGATAAAACAATATTCGCGCTTCTTCGTGTACCGTTTTGCAGTGAGACATTAAGGCTGCCGTCCTGCAAAAAAGCTCTGCTGTCGTATTTGCCTCTCACGGGTCGCATTGAATTTCCGTCGAGGAAAAACGCTACGGAATCATCAGGCTGGAGAAATTCGAGACGGGAGATTTTTCTTGCACCTTTTTTCAGAGTTTGCAAATACTCGTTATATCTGTTTATCATTGTTCACCGCCTCCCATGCCGTAAGCGTGCCGTTATCGTTGTTTATACTGCAAATAGTAGGAGATACATCATCCGGTGTCGTTGCCTTGAGAACGCCGTCAATAGTTACGGGGAGCGGTATCCCAAGCACCTCGTCAGAACTGCCGATATTAAAAGTCGTGCCTTTGTAGTCCGCCGGATACGAAAAAGCGAGCTGTCCTGATGTCATGTTGACATCAGCCTTTACGCGCGATATCATGTTTGAATTTGCCCATCCTTCGTCATCGGGCGTCTGAATGAGGACTGCATCGCTCGCATCTCCTGTTTCCTCCCACGAAATGGAAGCCATGACCTGCTTTCTCTCGTTTCCTATAGTGATTGTCTGTGTTACAGGTGCGGATATGCCCACCATATATAAGTTGCCTTTGGCATCTTTCAGGAAAAATGTTTTTGCACCGCTTGAAATTGCAAAAAGCTTTTCCATCCGTTGCCATGTGTCGCCGTATTCCCCGAAATCCATATCGCCGATAAGAGCTTGCAGTGTGCCGCTTTTGCCGTGTATAGTTGACGGTTGTCTCCTGCGATACGGCGTAAAGTTTGCCATCATATTCGGCGTATTGTTGTTGGAAATTTCCGAGTGCTGAATATTGTAGGCAAAAATCCACACATCGCGGACATGCCATACATTGCGGTAATCGGCATCCTCTGTCGCTTCCATGAGAATGTACGAATCGATATTGTGTGTTATTGGTGTGGACGAAAGCGGGGCTTCAAACGTTTCACCGTCGGCTGACAAGCGATATGCTTCATAGGTATAAGTCTCGCCGCTTCTCACGCCGAAGTCACATATCTCATTGTATTTTGTCGGCACTTCGTAAAGCACTTTTTTCTGTCCTGCATTTTCGGCATCCTGACGGTAGATTGCATTGTGTAGATTTGCGCTTGCATTACCCGCCTGCAATCCCTCTGCGAAGTTTGCGTAAAGTTTCGTTGTCGGATAGACAAAAGTTGGCGTAGCAATAGCTGCCGCGGGGTCTCTGTTACCCTCGTCCTCAATATACAGATAATCGCATGTCTGAGTGCCGCTGAGAAACACGCCTCGTATCTGATACGGAAATTCCGATGTGTCCTCCGAAAGAACAGTAAAGTCATCGGATATTTTGCTTCCGCTTGCGTCGAGGCAGTGCCAGAACAGAACAGCACCGGGTGCTATGCCTGTTGCGTTATTGTAAGTAATCCCTATCAGGAGAGATTTTGTACCATCGGGCGGCGCAATTGCCACCGATGCATCGGGCGGTGCAAGAAGCTTTTCGTCAGACTTCCGGCAGTAGTACGCCTCTATTGTGTTTTCCTTGCCCGCGGCAAAGTTGATATGCGTTGCTCTTGGCAGTTTCTCGTCAAATGTCCCGATGTTGTATTGGATTTCCAGCTCGGGAGCATATGAGCGCGCAGGCGGATTAAACGGTGCAGGATAATCGAATTTCCATAGTATGCAGCAGCCGTTATTCACAATTGCGTATTCGGAAAAAGGTTTTCCGTTCGCTACATTCCACATCACATAGGAAAAATCAAGCGATAGCTTGCCGTCTTTTATCGAGTACCCGTTTTCAAGCCCTGGAAGGTCGGGCGGTGCCGAGCCTTCGATATCAACGATATCTTGCTCCCACTGAAGGAGATTAGCCCCGTTTGAAAGACATTTTGCCGTCATGGTGCCGTCGCCCGCCGCCATATTGTAATTGACGGTAAATTTGCTTAATTGGCTGACTTGCACTCCGCTTTCCGTCTGTACTGTGCATTTTACAAAATATGTATTGCCCGAATTTAAGCCGTTTATTGCGTATTGCAGCCTGCCCGTCGTCATTTCGCCCGTGTCATCAAGCAGCTCGGCGGGAGTATAGCCGCCTATTATGGAAACTCCAAGGTAAAGCTGCCATCTCACCCACGATATCGCGTCGCCCTGCTCTTGCCCATATCCGCCCGAAATTGTTGTATACGCCTTGTCTACAGTGACAGGTACGGCTATTGCAAGCGACGGTGCCGTGCGCGTGCGGAATACTGCGGGGGAGTAAAGATTTACAAAAGGCGTGCTTTGCACTGTGCCCCAGTAAATGGTTATGTTCATTTTGTATTCTGCGCCGTCGGTCAAGCCCCAATCGCTCCATTTTACGGGTTTGCCCGAGCTGTCGGTAGGCGCATAGGTAAATATTTGCTGTTCACCGTTTGCATTTGTGCCGTATGCAGGACATCCGTCCGTAGCGGTTACACCGTGTACCTCCGTGCTTGCCGTGTCGTTCTTGCTTATCAAAATGCGAAAGCCCGTCATCGCATCCGTGCCGTTTATCTGCCACGATATGACTATAGGGTCGTTTGCCGCGACGGTTCCGTTGCCCTCACCTGCAAAAAGCGAGGGCGTTATGTTTGTTGCCTGAAATAAAGCCATATTTTATTGTTCACCTCTCTTTACCATTCCCTCACAAGGGGCATCTCACGCAGAAGCTCCGATATCGTATAGCGGTCTGCCTTCTCGGAGGAAATCGGCACGCCGTTTATGTATGTATTGCGTGACATGTTGCGATTGTCGTTTGCCGTGTGGTTTTGCGTTATCACATTGCCGCGGGTAGGCATCGTATGCTCGAGCGCACCGTAAAGTATGCCGAGATTATTGCAAAAGTCCCTGAAAGCTACCGTATTCTGCGGATTGAGTATCTTTTCCGTGATGTCGGGCGGCAAAACCATTTCGTCCCGCTCGGTTGCCTTTATTCCGCCCAGCCCGTGAAGCACGCCGCCGCTGTCATAAATGCTTGATGTTGTATATTTGCCACCGCCGCCGCTGTTACTTGAGCCGTTGCCTGAAGAAGCACCGTTCATTCTTAGTTCAAGTCCTTCTTGATACCCAAGTGCTTCTGCTCCCGCAGGAACAGTGTATGAACCATCTCCGGTCATTCTTAGGTCGCTCGCTTTATAATATGAGCCCGTAATAGTATCAAAAATATATGCTTCGCCATTATAAGTGCGGTTCATGTTTGGCGCAGGCGTAAAGGTTCGCTCGCCTCCGTTTATACGGTTTAGGCGATTATTCGCTTCTACAGCATCAGGGTCGCCCGCTTCTACTCTGTCGCCATATTTATCCCAGAATGCGCCTGCAATGTCACCCCACGAAGCCGCACCCGAAGAGATTGTGTTTTTTGTATAGTCGGCATATGTATTGCCCAAGCCCTGTATTCGCGCTATTGCGTCGAGAATTTCAATGACAAACGGAGGTATGCCCGATGTGCCCATGACATTGTTGTAATAAGCCATCCACTCATTGATTTTGTCGTAGATGTCCTTCATCGGCTTTCCGGCATCGAGCATTCCTTTTATCTCGGCAACAGCCTTTTGCAGAAGCTCATCGCCGATTTTCTTTTGCACTTCGGCGAGCTTTTCCATAGCTTTTGCTATGTTTTCGGCATTTTTGCGCTCCTGCTCTGCGAGAGCCTCTATAGCCTTTTGCAGGTTCTTTTGCGCTTTCGCTATGTTTTGAGCGTTCTTTTCTTCCTGCTTGTGCAGAGCTTTTATCGCATCTTCGATATCTTTTTCGGCTTTCAAAATGTCCTTTTGCGCCTTCTCGACATTTTCACGCGCCTTCTGAACATTTTTCTCGTTTGCCTGCCATTCCCAAAGTCCCGATTGCTCGTTGAATACGCGAACATTCCGCTCGTTTATTGTATCGGCAAGCTCCTTTTGAGCTTTTATAAGGTCGAGTTTCTTTTCTTCGAGATTTTTCTCCTTTTCGGCTATGGCTTCGCGTTTTTCGGCTATAGCTTCCGCCGCGTCCTTTTGCGCCTGCAAAAGTTCTTCTTCCCGCGCGGCTATGGCTTCTTTTTTCGCGGCTATAGCCTCCTCCGCCGCCCTTTGAGCTTCAAGCAGATTTGCTTCCGCATCGAGTACCGACTTGCGGTAATTTTCAAATTGGTTGGCTTCCTTTTGCTTGTCTATCAGCCCTTGCAGAGCATCTTTTATTTGGTTATATTGCTCTTTGAGCTTTTTGGCAGGGTCTTCGGCATTGTCAATTTCCTTGTTGAGATTAGACTGTGCTTCTTTGATATCGTCTACGCTTGCTTTTGTCTGCTCGTATGTGCTCATTACTTCCGAAACATTATCTCGGTATTTTTTTAGTGTAGCAATTGTTTTAAGCAAAGAATTTGCAGTTTCCGTATCGTTTTTGCGCAGTGCTTCACGGCGTTTCTTAGAAAGCTCTTCGATATATTCGCCGATTTTTTTGTAGTTATTATAATAAGCCTCTACACTTATACCGTCATCGAAACCATCAATGGTATATCTCACCTTGCGGCGACGATTGCCGCCAGATGTACTTGCTGTAACACCTATTCCGGCATTTTTTAATGCTTCAGCATCTCGCCCACTTATCTGAGTTTTCCCGCTTGCAAGCACTTCATCTTCTGCCGCTATCAAAGCGAGCGAAGCCTTAAGCTCTGCTTCGGCAAGTTCCTGCTCAGTAAGGTTTTTTAGAGCTTTGCTGTATTCCTCTGTGCCTTCCTTTAGGTCTTTGAGCGCGTCCTTTTTGTCTTTGGAAAGCAGCTTTACAAGCTTTTGCTCCACTTCATAGTATTCATCGGTTTGAGGTGTTAGCTTTTCATATTGCGCTGTTAGTGCTTTGAGTTCTTTTGTATTATCGCTTATGGCATCCCATGCCTCTATAGCTTCGAGGCGGGCTTCATGCTGCGCCTCTTTTATGCTATATATGATTCCGCCCAGTTGCGACAAAGCCATTATCGCGACACCTATCCAGTTAAGAGCTGCCTGCAACGCTGTTGCGCTTACCGCTGCGGCATCCATTCCGGTTTTCAATGACTTAAAGCCGTCTATGAGGTTATTTAGACCTGCAGATATTTTACCACTGAATGTCACAAGCAATAAACCGCCGAGCTTTCCGATTACGCTGGAGAGCCCGCCCGTATATTTTATCAGAGTGAGCAGTCCGTTTCCGATTTCAAGCAGTGTCTTTTTGAATGCCAAAAATCCCTGCTCATCGTTTGCCAGTTCCTGCCATTTTGCCTTGAAAGTATTCAGCTTTGCGGTATATGTGTCCATATACTGCTCGTTTTCTTTGAGAGAGTAGCCCTCCGCATTGTTCATGTTGTCGAGCGCGGTCTGAACATCCTCAAAGTTCTTCATCAGGGCGATAAAGTAGTTTTTGCGGTATGTGCCTGCCGTGTCATATACACCCGTCATGCTGTCGTATATCTCGGAAAGCTCTTCGCCGAGTGCAGATTCTATTGTCTGTCCCTCTTTTGTTTCAAAAAAATCTGCGAGTTTGTCCGCCTGCTCAGCGGAAAGATGATTAAGCTCTTTTGACAGGTGTTCCCAAACATCAAGAATAGAGGCTGCGCCCATTCTGTATTCATCGACAATCTTTTTCATGTCGGTGGAAAGCGAAGCATACATATCCAGAGCTTTAGGTTTCATTGTATACGCAAGCAGAGACTTAACCGCCGTGCCGAGCTGTTGCCCGCTCGCGCCCGTTGCGCCCGAAAGCGCAGTGATTACGGCAACTGTTTCTTCAAGGCTCATTTTCGCCTGATTTGCGTAAGAGCCGACTTTTTCAAGTGCGAGAAGCAGTTTCTGCGTCGATACAGGGGCATTGTCAGCCGTTTTGTTGAGTATGTCGATTATGTATGTCAGCTCGTCCGCGCCCTTGCCAAACTGCGTCATTATGGCTATAAGCCCATTTGAGGCTTCTTCCGCGTCCAGCTCCGCAACATTCAGCGCGAGAAGTGCCGCTTCCGTTGCCTTTACGGAATCTGACCATGTCATGCCTGAGCGTGCAAAGTTTGTAGCTATATCCGCCGCATTTTCAAAAGTCTGTCCGAAGTTCTGTGCTAACTCATAGAGCTTCTTGGAAATTCTGTCATTGAGAATGTCCTCGTTCAGCACTCGCTTTATTTCGATAATGCGGTTTTCCGTCTCGATAAGTACCTCATCTATCGAGCTTATGGCGTCGCGTATGGCGTTCAGCGGCTTCATTACGAGCGTAGCCACAACCTGCCATTTCAGAAATGCCGCCGCATTGTCAAGCAGAGTGGCACCGTTTTTGCTGACCGCTTTTTGATTTTCGTTTACGGCTTTTGATACCTCGCGGATGTTCTTTGCCGCGTTGTTTGCTTTTTCTCCCGTAGCGCGGAAAGCGTTTGAAAGCGCGTTCAGCTGGGAGGTGAGCTTGCCGTTTATTTCTATTTTCTGCAGGTTTGTAAGCGGCGTTTTAAGCTTTTTTACACCGTTTACAAGGTTGGCAGAGCCTTTGCTTGCCGCATCAAAGCTCTTTGCCAAAACATTCAGCTGTGCCGTGAGCCTGCTGTTTATATCTGTTTTCTGCAGATTTGCAAGCGGCTCTTGCAGCTTGGATATTGCTGTTTTCAGCTTCGTCAGGCTGCCTTGCGCCGATGCACTGTTAAGCTCTACATTTAGTAAAATCTGCGCCATTTGCGCCTCCTTAGATTTTGTATTCGTCCAGTCCGTCTATGCCCTGCGTGCCCGTCACAGTATAGCCCTGCGCCGTCATCCCGTTTGCAAATGCGTTCATTATGCGCCCGTCCTTGAGGTCGTCTATCATGCTGTTCCAGAAGGGGCGCGGCGGGATGTTGTCTCCCCAGTTGTAGCCCTCGGCTTTTTGCAGGATATAGATGAGATGGTCGCCGAATATCTGATGATTGTACGGCGTATTCTCTCCCTCCGGCTCATAAGAAAAATGCAGGCTGTTTCCTACAATTTCGGATGATATATTGCCCTCGTCCTCAATCGCCCTGCCACGTTCTGTATTCCCGCGGCGGCGCGTGTAGTGCTCGGGAGTGTACGCACCGAATAAATCGCTTTGCAAATGTTTTTGCAGTGCGTCTCTGATTTCGGCACTGACATATTCCAGCGCATATGGAAATTTTGTTTCTATGTCCGCGAGAATATCTCTCAAATCGGCTTCCGCGCCGATTACGGAAATGCTCGATGTTATCATGTGCATGCCACCTTTTTTTTAAAAATGTCCCGTCCCGAAAGCCGAGACGGGACATTCAGAAAATTACGCCGTTACCGTTACGTTGCAGTATGCAACAAGATTGCCGCCGGTACTGCGCGTAAGCGTTACCGTGATTTCGGTTGTGCCTGCGGCAACACCCTTTACAAGCCCGTTTGTATCAACGGTTGCCGTTGCGGGTGTCTTGGAAACGTATGTCAGGTCGGAATATACAGGCTGTACGGTAGAGCCGTCGGGCATGAAGTACTTTACGGGTACTCTCTCCGTTGAGCCTTTGGCTACAGTTATTCCCTCGCCGATTATCGCGAGTGCCTCTACGGCGGATGTTGTGCCGCTGCAGGGGACGTACACATAGTATGCGTAGTTGCTGTCGTTGTTACCGCAAGCCGCGCAAGCCATAGCGTTGTCGTCGGGTGCGAGAGCCTGCCATGTGAGCGCGGTTGTGCTGTTTGAAGTCTGATTGCCGCTTATGCCTGCATCGCCGCCGAATTTTACGCGGGGAACATTGACATAGAGATAGCCTGCGAGGGGGCTGTTGCTTGTCTCGCCGTTTACCTTGGCAAAAATGCCGTACTTAAGCGTGAGTGCGAGAACGGCGGGATTTGCGGAGGTGGGCAGTCCGAGATACTGTGTGGATGCGCTCTGCGTGAAGTAGAATACATCGTACTGCTTGCCGCTTATGGCGTTGAAGCCCGTCACCTGCTTTGTTGTCGGGTCGATGTAGTAGTTTGCGCCCATGTACTTTGCGGCGTTATGCTCGCGCAGTGTGCACCAGCATCCCGTGTCTGTTGCGGGCTGTGCATAGTCCTTTACGGGCGTTTGCGTAACGGTGAGAGCCGCGCCTGTTGCGGTGATGGTCTCGCATACGGGGGTAATGCCGTTGTAGCCCATCGAGCCGCCTGTCTGGAGCTGACGCAGACCGAGAGAAAATGCCTGCGATGTGTAAGAACCCGAAAGTCTTGTTGTATCGGGTATGAGGTCTACAAGCTTGTTGAGGAAGCCGCCTTCGACTGCCTGAAGGTTGAATGTGTAGTTGATTGCGCCCTCGGAGGGTATGTTGTCGTATGCCACGATATTGCCCGTTGCGGGGTCGCGCACCGTCATTTCCACAAGACCCTTTGCAATGAGATTGGGGTCGCCGAAATTGAAGATTGTGTTCATTATTTTTCTCCTTTACTTGTTAAATACTTTTCCTATTTCGGACAGCGGCATCGTGCCGCATTCGTCCGCTTTGATATCAAATTCCCAGCATGGCGCGGGATTTCCTTTTTTGAATGATACCATTCCCGAGAGTTCTGCCGTGCCGTACATCTGATATCGCTTGTCACGCTGAATCGCTTTGCGTCGGTTTTCAAATTCGCGCACAGTCCATTCGTTTATATCGCGTTCTCTTATGCCCGATTGATAGGCAACGGAAGCTATGAGGTCATCGGTGTTTATATCGAGGCTTATATCGTTGTCGGATTTTGCCAGAAGCTCTGCGTCCTTTACAAGCTCCGCATTTTCGCTTTCGTCCGGCAGCTTTAGTCCGTTTTGCTCGGCTATAAGCGGTCTGATGATATTTGAAAATTCGCGTGCAGTCACCCTGACGGCTTTCCCGTTTTGAAAAAATTCAAGCTCCGAGAGGCTTATTCCTTTTTCGTCTCTGATTACGGTAGCATGCTCTAATATTTCGCCCATGTCAAATCCAATCCGCAGGGACAGACATGTAAGCGTCAATATTCGGGCGAATATTCCCGCCGTGGGATTGCCTTCGAGTGCCGCGTCGGTTTCCATTGCAAAGACAGCCGAAAGATAGTTGCGGCATGAATACTTGACAGGGAGCGTACCCAGCCGCAGAAGTAAGGCATCTTTGCAAGCCGAAAATTCCTCGTAGTTTTCCATTGTTATCGGGTAAAAGCAAAGCCCGCACGCCTCTGTTGGTTCTCCGTTCCGGATTGCCTTGCTTCTTATGGACTTATGCGCGTTCATCTTTTCCGTGAGCCTCCGATTCGTTTCGTCTCACTCTGTATTGATAGCATTCCCGCGCACCTTCGGTATTTTCTGCCCGCCCCGAGCAGGTGCAGAAGTGCTGATGTGCGCAGAATGCGCCGAGTGCCGATTTTTCGTCATTGAGATTTGTCGCCTTGTCGATAAGGTCTGCGCATATGAGATAGCGCAGATGAGTAAGCCGTTTGCTGTAAGGGCATATGTACTTGTCCATATTTAATATCCCTCCAGTTCTATTGTCGTGCTTATCTGCCGGTTGCCGCAAACCGCCGTAACGGTTAAGGGAACATCGCTCGATTTCAGACAGCTTATTTTTACGGCGTTGGATATGCCCATCAGCTCGCCGCTCTTTATTTCGAGAGATGCCACGGCGTATCTTGCGTCGTCGCTGTACTGTATGAGAGAGCCGCTGTCCGCAATCTGCAGCTGTGAGCCTGTGTACTCGTCTCCCGCCGTATAGCTGTGCGTCAGAATGCCGTTTCCCGCATTTGTGTCCGCTATGGAATTGAGTATGTCATCGGAGGCTATGGGCGTAATCGAGTAGCATTCCGGCAAAGCACCCGAGAAAAGCCATGTTACGGGTCGTGCGGTGGAAAATCCGCCGTCAAATCCCGTTGCGTTAAGTATGGCGTCGGTGTATTGCTTTATGCTCTTCGGCACATTACCGCGGAATTGCAGGTTTTCTTCTCCGTTTGTGCTTATTGTCATCTCCGCCGCAGCCGATACATTCGGATTTTGCAGGAGAGTGGCGGTTATCACGGCATTACCTGCCTTTATGCCCGTCACAAGCCCGCTTTCGCTGACCGTTGCCGTTTCCTCATCCGAAGAAGTCCATTTCCATGTCAGAGGCATATCATCGGGGCTTTTGGCTTCGCCGTTTACCCTGAAAATCGCGTTCAGATATGAAGGTTTTCCTATAGCCAAATCACGGTTTCCCGAAATTTCCGCGGTGAAGCTGTTTGCATTGCCGCCCGCTATGAAGTTTTCGGTCACGTCATCGGTTATGTTCGGCTCTTCTATGCGCACGGTGAATTTCAGCAGGTGGCAACTGTCCCTGTCGCCTGAAAATTCCTGCATGAAGTCGGTAAATCCGGTTATCCTGTAGGGCTTTGTGCCGAGGACTATGCGCATGTTGTGCCCCAGCCTGCGCGTATTTTCGTTAAGTTGCGCGGTTATGTTGAAATAGCCCTCGGGGAGCATCACGTTCTGTCCCTTCACATCCGCGTTTGCCTGCATGGCATAGCTCTCGGCGATTATCGGCTCTGTTATTACATTGCCGTAGTCGTCATAGCTGTTGTATGAGGCGTTGCATCTTGTAATGAGCGCAGTGCATCTTGCGCTTGACATATTGGAAGGCATTGTGCATATCCATGTACTGCCCATCGTTTTTATCTTCGCACCTATTGGGAAGTAGTCTATGCGTTCGCTGTCGAAAAGAATTTCCTTGTAGTCGTCTGTTCTTTTGACAACCTTTGCCGAAGCGTCGAGGTTTTCCGCAAGCCGCACGGTTGTTTCCGTCCATTCGTAAAAATCCGGCGTTAAGCCCTGAACGGCGGCGGAAACATAGTCGGTGGCGTATTTTGCCCGCTCCGCGTCAAATTTTACCGTCCGCGGTGCCATATATTGCCTGCGCCTGTCGGCATACTGCGGCGGCGCGTTGCTCTGCGGCACATTTACCGCCGTGCGAAAGCCGAAGCTCTGCTTTATGTATTTTTCACTCTGATTCACGTTTTTCACCGCCTTTTGCAGCATTTCCGCGGAAAATCACATTTTCCCCTTCGTAATAGATTACTGCGGCGTTTTTCCCGTCTGCCCTGCATTCAAAGGCAAGCCCGCGTCCTTTTGCGCCTGCGGTATATGCGGCGGAAAGGAGCTTTTCAAGCTCTTCCCGCGTAAATTCCGCTTTTCCGTTTTTGCCGAAGCTTATGTCGGCGATTATATTCTGCATGCTTTCCTCCTCATCCCAGCCTTATGTTCGGGTTGTTCCCGAAGAGCGGCATGTTTTCAAATTCGGTATGGCTTTTATTTGCGGTAGTGGCAATTTCAAGCGCAATAGTGAGCTGCCTGCCCACATTTGTGTCTCCGTCGAATATAGCCTTGCTTCCGCAGTCGGGATGCTTCGATTTTGCCATGAAAAACGTGCCTATGCCGTCCATTGATACGCCGTGCAGAGCCTCTATGATAGCCTGCTCTATGGCAAAGCAACGGCTGTATTCGTCGCTTTTGGTATTGCTCTCATAGGTGTAGTGCGTCCAGATGAAGAAGTTCACGCCGATGCATATCTTAAATTCGTCGTTCGACGGCACCGTCCGTCCCATGTAGACGTAAATCCGCGTCTGCGCATCGGTCTGCGCGGGCTTTATGTATACCTGCGGGATAAGACGATAGCCTTTGTCGGTGGGCGGTTTCTCGGGGCTGTCGGCATCGAATACAACGCTCATTTTCTGCTGTATTGTCGGCAGCGGCTCGCCGAGAGGCTTTGCGCCGTCATAATAGAGATATTTCCAGAGGCGGCATCGCGAATATGCGTTGTCATCCGGCGGCGTGTATTCCCCTTTCGGCGCGTCAATCAGATAGTCGCAGATTTTTCTCGGTATTTTCTCCGCACCCTCGAGTTTAAAGTAACTGTCCTGAACGCAGAGATACGGATACCACTGCGTATATGCCTCGCTCATGATTTTTCACCCTTTTTGTGATTTTCTGCTGCCTTTTCTTTTATTACCCTCTGCTTTTCGCCGAGTTCATTCGCCGCCTTTTTGAGTTCATCATAGAGCTTCTTCACGTTTTCGGGGTCTGCCATTATCGACATTCCGGCTGTGAAACGCGCTATGGAATCGTTTTCCGTGCATCTCTGATTGTATATTTCGATGTTTACCGCTTTTTCGAGCTCCTTGTAGTCGGCAAGTATCGCAAAGGCGATTTCTTTTACCTCCGCGTCCTTTTTGAAGCCCTCGAGCTGCGCCGGCAGACGTGAGGCGGCATAGAGGTCATAGTCGTTCTCCGTGAAAGGTGCCGTCAGCTCGATATCGAGGTAGAATGTCAGAAGCACGGACATCAGCTGCATCTGCTTTATCGCGTAGCTTTCGGTTTTCAGATAAGGAAGAGCGAGTATCTTTTCGCCATCTTTGTTTTGCTCCGCCGTCGGTGCTTCGCAAAGAACGTTCTTCGCTATTGTCGCCGCCACATCGGCTTTCGTACCGATAGGCATGTAAGTATTTGCTTTTTTGAGCATTTCGCGGGTTATGATAAATTTCTCCATATTTTACCTCACAGTTTAAGTATTCCTCTCGGAAAAGTCTGCTTATACCAGTCGTTTTGTTCGAGCTTCCGCATTTTGCTGTAAAGCTCATTTTCCGCATCGCGGTAGGTTCTCCGGCTTTCCGCCATGTGATTTGCCGCGTTCTGCTGCTTGAATGCCTTGTCCTCCGTTTTCGGCACATTAGAGAGCCAGTTGTTTTTTTCGCGTTTAAGCCAAGCCACTTCAAAGCAAAGCCCGAGAATGCTCATTACCTCTCTGTTCAGATTTGCTTCGAAGCGTCCGTCCGTGTAGAAGTCGAAGTCAAATACCGTTCCCTGCGGCACGGTACGGCTTTCCCCTGCATTTATCGTTACGGTGCCGTTTTCCGCGTCGTATGTGCATATGGGAGAGGGCTCATACCATGCGTCTCCGAGCGAGTTTACACGTACCGTCTGCGCCGCAAATAGCTCATAGCCCGTATATCCGGAAGGCAAAGTGATTGTCAGCGGCTCTATCAGCTCCGCTTCCGTCGCATATCGGTAGGTTGTGAATGCAGGCTCGGTGAAGCGCGGCTTTTCCGATGTGCCGAATAAATATTCCGGTATTTCGGGCGGAGTGCTGAAAAGCCCTATTTTGGAATTGAGATATCCCCACATAGTCCATGCGTAGGAGGGTGCATCGGCGGCTTTCTTTTCCGTGAGCCTTATATCATCTATCAGAGGCTCGCAGTATTCGGTTATTATTTTCAGTATAGGTGTGGGCATCTGCTTCCTCCTGATTATTCTGCGGCTTCCGCAAGCCCCTTTGCCATATCTTTGAGAATGGATTTGAACATTCCCTCGGGGTCTGTTTTCTTTGAAACTTCATTGAGCTTCTGCACGAGATACTGATTTATGCGGTTGTCACGCGCCATATATGCATCGATAAAAAGCGTTGCGATAAGCTGTTTGTGTCGGTAGCAGGCTTTGTCGAAAATCGCAAGGATTTTCTCCTCGGGCATGTCGAGCAGTTTGTGATAGATGTCCGCGCCGAGAAGCTCGCCGTCGGTGTATTTCACGCCGTATCTTTCTCTCTCCTCGTCCGTCATGCCGTCAAGGATTATGAGGCGTCTGTCTTTAAGCCTGCGAAGAATATTCGGGGTGAGATTCTGCAGAAATTCTCTTTTGTTTATGTCTCTTGTGCCGCCTCTGCCCTGTATCTGTCCGAGCTTTTCGTTGAGAGGTACGGTAGAGCCCTCCGCCACGCATCCCATATAGAGCAATGTGACCGTTTCGTCTGCCGGTCTGTATGCCGCCTGCTGTTTTGCTATGCCCGCCACCGCGTCCGCAACAGCCTTGTCCACTGCCTCGGCAATCATCTTTTCAACCTCGGATGCATCGTAGGTCTTTTCGGTCTTTTTTTCCGTAACCTCGGCGGGAGCTGCCGCGGCTTTCGGCGTTGTTGCTTTCTGTGTTGCCGCTTTTGCCTTGCCTGCGTTTGTCGCTTTTGTTCCGGTTGTTTTCTTTTCCTCTGCCATTTTTGTTTTCTCCTTTGGAAAATTTTATTTTCGGGAACTGCGGGAGTTGCACCCGCCTGTTCTGCTGTTCCCGTGACGGGGGCATTTCTGCCCCCATTAAGCGCGTGCTTATGCCTTAATCTGGAATATCTTGGAAGAAAATGCAGGTGCGATATCGCATATGATTGTCTCGGAGATATGTACCTTCATATCGGCGGATTCCGTGGGTGTGAACTCGATTGTGATGGGCGAGCCGTCGGCAATTACGCCTACCATGGGCGCATAGCCTACCTTTGCCACGATGTAGATGTTCTCCTGTGTCGGGTCGTCGAGGCTGATAAACTGCGGGTTGTAGTTCTGCGTGCCGGGTACTACGGCGAGACCAACCTCCACGAGGTCTACGCCCGCGACATTGCCGAGGAAGCCGTTGCGGACATATTCAACACCGATTTCGCCCTGAATGCCTGCTACGGCACCGCCCGTGCCGACAGTGGGAAGCACCTGCGAAAGTCCCGCGAGTGTACCGAGTGCCATAAGCTCGGTGCGTCTGACGCCGTTCAAAGCGGAAGCTTTCATCACAGCCTCATTCCAGTGCTCGGGAGTATAGCCTTCAAGGATGTTGCCTGACGGCAGATACTTCGTGTTTGTAATGGCGGATTTGAATTTTTCGACCGTTGTTGCAAACATCTTGTTGATTGCGCCGCGTGCGAAAGCGGAATAATACCTGCCCGCCTCGCCGTCTATGACATCCTGATACCACTTTATGCTTGCCTTTGCGGTATAGGGCTTCGGAGTGAGCGCAATCTGGGATTTGTAGAGATACTGCTCGGGCTTGCTCGATACGGAACCCCAAGAATCGTCCTCATAGAGGAAGAAATCGTTGGATTCGATGTCTATGAGCTTTGTCTCGCCGAGCCTGCCCGTAGTCCATGAGATAATTCTGTCTGTGGGAGCGTCCATGTATGCGGGAAGAAGCGGATAGATTACTTCTTCCGTGATGGTCTGCAGAGCTCTCCAGAACGTTCTGTCGCGATAGAGACCTCTGTCCTTGGCTACCTCGTCCATTGTGGAGTAGGGCTCTTTGCCTATGGCTCTGTTAGCCTGTGCGGCGCAGAAGAGTACTGTGTCTACCCAAGTGTTACGCGAAAATGTAGCGTAATCCTCAACCTTGGAATTGTACTTGAAGGGGTTGTTTGCATCTGCATTTACGCATTTGCCGAGATATTCGGCTGCGGCAATTCTGCCGCAGCTTATAATCTTGTTGCGGTCAAGAGTATGTGTTGCACCGGAAGCGGCGCATACCTTTATCTGTTCGTTGTTTGCCGATGTATAAGAAAAAATATCTCTCGGCAGATTGTTAAGAACTTTTCCGTTCATTTTTATTCTCCTCTCGTTTTCTTATGTACTGATTAGGCGGATGCCTTTACACTGCGCAGACATTTGCAGGTTATCTTCTGTCCTGCATCGAATGTGCCCTCTGTAAATCTCTTGGAAATATCCACTATCTCAAAGTAGACGCTTCCGTCTGTGGGAGCGGCAGCGGCGGCAACGAGCTTGCCGTTTGCGATTGTCGCATAGGGTGTGGCGGTGAGACTTGTGGGAAGGGTTGAAAAGTTGTCGCTGCCCCAGTTGTAGCTTTCGCCTACGATTATTTCGGTGAAATCGCCTCTTTCGTCTGCGGGGAGCGGAAGTCCGAGGGTCTTGCCGGGGATGTTGATTACGAGGTCACCCGCCGTTGCCTTGTTCACATCGTATGTATTGCAGGCGTAAAGACCCGTATGGTCGCCTGTGAAGCCTGTGACAGTACCGTTTGCAGCCGCTACCATGTACCAGCTGTTTCCGTTTTTAAGCCCTGCCGCAGAGTAGCCCTCGAGGGGAAGTCTGCCCTTTGTTGCGCAAAGAAAACCCGCCTGACATTCCGCCGGTGTAAAGGTATCGCCGCTGAAAGAGCCGAATTTACCCGTTATGTTCTGGAGGTTGTTTCTCTGCGAGTTTGAAATATATACTTCAAATCTGTAATTAGCCATGTTTTTTCTCCTTATCTTTTATTCGTCATTTCGTCAATCATCGCCTGAACATCGTCGGAGTCTTTTTCCGTATTGTTCTCGGCGTTTGTATCCCATGCGTATTTTTTGTTTGTCTTTGCTTTTGCGGCTTCGCGGATTTTCGCCATGCATCTTGCGTCTACATCGCCGCAGGCTCGCTCTTCGCCGACGAATTTGCCGTCCTTTGTCTCCATTGCGCAGTATTCGTCGATTTTTTCATCCGTCAGAAGGTCTGCGCAGTCGTCCTCGGAGAGGTCGATGTTTATGCAGTTTTCGGAAATGCGCGTTCTGACAGCGGCTTTCACTGCCTCTCTTCTGCGCTCGGTTTCCTGTGTCTGAAGCTTTTTGATAACACCCTCGAGCGTTGCCTTTGCCTCATCCTTTGCCGCATTGTCCTTTTCAAGCTCATTTATGCGGGAAATGAGCTTTTCGGTGATTGTTTCAACGGGAACTTCCACTTTCGTTTCCCCGTTTGCAAAAATCGCCGTTGCGGTAGCTTCGGTTCTCGCGCCGTCCCTTATCTCTTCACCGTCCTTTTCCGCTGTAGAGAGATACGGAACGCCGTTTGCGGAAAGCAAAGCTACGGTGTTCTGGTCTACGGCAAGCACCGTATAGCCCTTAAACTTTTCTGCAAGGTCATTCAGTTTCATGTTCTTTGTTTTCTCCTTTTTTTCGTTATTTTTTTGCGGATTTTTGTTTTCGGCATTGAGGGAGGCTACGCGAAGAGTAATCTTCTTCACCTCGTCGGCACCCATTGCGGCAAGCGCGCGGATATTTGCGCTTGCAACGGCAGGGGCGATATCATCGCCGAGTATAGTTGTTCCGAGTATCCGGTATTTGGTAAATACTTCGATGTTTCCATCCATGTGCATCTCGTCAACGAGAGTTTCAATAGAAACGCTCATTCCATCCGAACCCTGTTTCCGGAGCTTTTTGACGAGTTCCTGCGCATACCATTTCCACAGATATCCCGTTCCTACTATCCATTCGATACCGTCGATAATTTCAATGCGTACATCGTCCTCTACGCGGAAATTACCGACTATTCTTTCTGCCGTGGAAGCCATGAAGGACGCACTCACATTTCCGTTTTCGTCTATGTATTCCTCGAAATTGTGACCGTCGCCTATTTTCTCCCCGACATATGCCACGAGAATGGGAGTGTCCGCAAAAAGCTTGCTGTGCTCCGCTATATTCTCATAGCGCCAGTTGTTACGATTTGTCTTTCCGTTCAGCAGTCGGAGTTCAACTCTCTGCCGCAGTCCGTCGGTTTCGGCAAGAACGCGCAACTCTCCGCGAACGGAAACGAGCCGCGCCGTTCCCGCGCCTGATACGGTTTTTATCATTCGGTTTTCTCCTCCTCATTCAGTCGTGATTTGCACCAGCCGTCAAAGCTTGTTTTGCTGCCTCCGTCGTTTGCCCACCTGAACCAAAGCTCGAGGAACATTTTGCCCTCTGCGCTGTTCCTCAGCATAAGCTCCTCGGTTTTGAGAGACATTGCGCGAAAATCGGGCGTATCCGTCGCTTTCCGGAATTTCTCCAGCGCAGCATTTATGCCGTCAAAAGTCTGCATGATAAGCTCGAACACATCATCGAGGCTTTTGAGCGATTCGCGCCAGTCAAGCTCATCCGTGCCGGGATATTCCGCCATGAGATGGTTTTCATGGAGCATATCGCCGAAAGCGTCAAATCTTTTCGGAAATTCATGCGCCTGCCTGTGGATAATTTTGGAAAGGTAAATCATGCCCTGCTCGATGTAAACATATTCCTGCGTTGTGTCAAACCACCTGTTGGCATTCTGGTACATCCGTATAACGTCGCGCATCGGCTCTCGCAGCTCCGCAAATTTCGGATTGTCAAAATTATAAATTTCTTTCGGGTTCATTCTGTCACCTCCGTTCTTTTTCCTGTCAGCCTGCCGCATCTATGCTTTTTTCGTTGCCCTCGGTAACCTTTTCGTTCTGCGGTCTGCCCGCCTGCGGAGGCAAGCCGCCGTTTAGTTCCTGCTTCATCGTGTAGGAGGTTACGGGCGGTATGAGCATGTCGAGTATGCCGCTTTCTTTTACGACATTCATCATCGATATTTTGTCCGTAATGCTCTGACCGTCGAGCGCGGCAAGTATGTAATGCGCCGAAATGTCGCCGTTTGCTATCGCCGCCTGCGCATTCTTGCGCGTTTCATCGTCGGTGTATATCGAGCCGAACATGCGAAAATCCCATTCGCAGGTAAGGTTAAGAGCAGAATACAGATAATTCATCATTCTCTCGAAGCCGCGGTATATCTGCTCGCTGTATCTGCTTTCGAGCTTTGCGGAAAGCTCCGCCTGCCCCGCTTTTACATCGTCGTCCACGGGTATCACGCCGGAAAGCCCCGCCTTTGCCATGCCGTATTTGTTGAACGAGGATGAAATGTTGTTCGCATTGGCACTTTCGGCAAAATCGTGAGATTTTATGTTTTCCACAGGAGCCATGTAAAAGGCACTGCCGCCCGTGTTGTTCATAAGCATCAGCGTGTTGAAAAACTGCTCAAACATTGCCCTGCCGCCGAGTGACAGCCTGTAGGCATCATCCGTTTTCGAGCCGTCGTCGCTGTAATACGGCATTTCGCCCGTGAATATTTTTATAAGCGGGTTGAGAAGCAGAGAGAGCTGCGCCGCCTCGTAATCGCTCTGCTGTGCGTATGTGAGCATCAGCCCCGCAAGCGGCGGAATAACTGCGGATGTCGTATCGTCTATCTCAAAAGTCCATACGCGGTCTATGGGAAGCGACACATAATAAGCCCATGTGCCGTTCTGCATAAAGACTTTCGGGTTTCCGGCGGCATTCCTGCTCACATTGTGCGGATAGAAAGGTATTTTCCCGTTTTTGCACGGCACGCTCGCATATACAAATTTTCCCCTTCGACCCGCGCCTTCAGGCTCGGTGAACATCCTGCCGAAATCATCGAGATAAGGTTCAAAGAGGTCGCCGAACTGCGTTACATCCGTCCCTATCTGCATGAAGTACATCATGTTGAACGATATCGTGTAGCCCGATATGTTGTTGAAACCGATGATTGTACACCAGTCCTGCGGGAGCTGCTGCATGAAGGCATAGTTTACTTTGTTGTGGATTTTGTCCGTGCTTGTGCGCAGAATGTAAAAAACCTTGCCCTCGGTTATAGCCTGTCCGGCTATTCTGTGCGCCTGAACATCGGGTCGCAGAGCTTTATTCAGTTTGTCGATAAGGCGAGCTTCTCTGATAAATCCTTCCGATTTTGCCTTTTCCGCATCGATGTACAGCGGCTTCGCATAATACCGGTATGTGGGGATGTCCTGATATGCTTTCGTTATTTTGTAGTATGGATAAGCCGTCCATTTGAGTATTTCGCTCGTCTGTCGCAGTGCCCTTTCATTTCCGTAAGGGGCACGCAGGAAAGCACCGATTTCTTCTTTCGTAAAATCCGCGGGCAGCGAGGATATAGCCTTTACGCGCCTGTTCTGCAGCTGCGGCATGTTGGCAAGCCCGAGACCTGCGCGGGCAAACGCCGATGCCATGCTGTCGGCGGAAAGATTACCGCCGTATGCCCCGATTATATTGTTCATACGCGCAAGCAAGTTGCCGTATGAGTTGGCGGCGGGAGCATTTTTCTTTGTCTCTTCCATTGTTTCTCCTTTTCAGCAAATATTTTGGGCTACGGAAATCGCTATATCGGCTATCTCGCGCAGACCGCGCAGAGATGTTATTTCGATATAGGCTTCTATGATATCGAGAAATATTCCCGCGATTTCGATTTTATCGTATTCGTAGTCGTATTTTTCGCACAGAGATGTGATTTCGCCCTCTATGACGTCATAAGTAGCCCGTATTTTCCTCGTTTTGGAAAGTCTGTCGCGTATCTCGCATATGCACTCGCCGAAATCATAATCCTGCATTGTCAGCCTCCGCTTTCAGCTCTTTTTCGAGATTGGAGCAGAACTCATTCATTATTGTGGCTGTATTTTGAGCACTTTCGCCCATTTCGCGTGCCGCTTCGCTGAGGGCATTTGCCACGATTTCCATTCTCACATATCGGAGCCATTGACGCTCCGCTTTTTTCAGCTTTTGCTCATTCCGCAGAGGCACTTTCCCAAGCGGCAAGTCTGCGTTCTGACTGTATACCAAAAGGTACCCGCTTTCGGGAGAGTAAAATGTATATTTTTCGCCCTCCGGCATGTCATCGAGTTTTCCTATGTAAAGTATGTGGTTTGCGTCGTTCATCATCGTTTCCTCAATGCCAGCAGATTTGCCCGTGTGCCGCTTGCCTGCGGTGCGCTGACAAAACCGCCGTTTTTGTATTTTTCTATTTCAGCCGCCCAGCTTGATTTTGCCTGATATTCCGTTTTCTTTATCAGGGTTTCCAGAATTTGCGCAAACCGTAAACCGTATTTCGTTGCCGACCAGTCGTCTCGCTGTATTGCTTTGGATTTGCGCTTTTCTTTGAGGGTAATGCCGCTCACTTCGGTTTTCAGGTTCTGTATCTGTTGGCAGAGCTCGTCCGTCTTGCGGTAAGGAAGCGCAATCTGCGCGTCCTGCGCATCGTTTTTTATGCCGTTCATTACCTTGTATGCGGCTACACCGTCGAGTATCGAAGCCGTCAGCAGCTCCACATTGCCCTGCTCAAATTCGAGCTGCGCATATCGTATCATTTCTCCCTCTTCGTCGGCGGCACCGCGCGTGCCCGCCTTGAGCGGATAGATTACGGGCAGCGCATTCGGCTGTTCGATATTCGTATAAGCCATGTGGTTGTAGGTGCAGAGCGGCGGCATGCCGTCAGCCGGAGGCTTCATGAGCTCGTCCACCACGTCCTTGCCGACTGCCCGCGCATCGACTACAAGATATGTGGTCTGCGCTCCGTTTTTGCAGTAGCTGAAATAAAGCCCTCGGAGCTTCTGCGCCTGAAGATACGCCGTTTTCGGCGGCGGGTAGCTGTCCACGTAGACAACCTGCTTTCTGTATTTGTCACGCTTTGCTATGCTCTTGTAGCGCGTGAGCTTTATAACGGCATCCGCGCATTTTGCGTTTCGCGTTCCCGTTTCATAAGAAACGTCGTGCGCCACTATGTAAATCGCGTTGTTGTCGCCGCAGTGGCACTTTTCCATCGTCATGAGCTTTCGGCTTCTCGAGAGAACGTCGTCGGGTATCATCGGGTTTTCGCTCGACCCCGTGTATCTCGCGCAGGCTTCGCGAAGCCAGTTTTCCGCGCTCAGGCTTCTTTTCATATCCTTGAAGTAGCCTATGTCGCGCAGTCCTGCCATGAGAGCCACCACCCAAGGCATATCGAGTACAAAGCCCTCGTATTTTTCGCCGTAAAGCATGTCGTAAAGAGCTTTGCGCCTGTATTTGGAAAAGGCGGGATTTTGTCTCGTGCTCGCGTTGCTTATGTGTGAGTGCTTGCGGTTTATGTGCGTGCGGTCGGTTTCGTTGTTTATCGTTCGCACGATTCGGCAGGTCGGAAAAATGTCGCGCTCGTATTTTTCCATATCGAATGTGTCATCCTTGCTTCCTTCCTGCGCCATTTCCTCGGCTATCGTCTGCGAGCTGTTGTCGCCGCGGGGAGAATACATGCCGAATTCCGAGCCGTAGTTTGTTTCCATGCGGAACATGTCGCTTCTGTCGTTTTTGATTTTCCATATCGTTCCGAGTATCGGATAATTTCTCTCCACCTCATGGTGAGCCTGCGCCGCAAGCGAGGCTGCCTGTTTCTGATTCGGTGCGGCATATCTCATGATTTCGCCGGGATAGGTCGCGCCCTCCAGCTCCTTTGTAAGTATCTTTGTAAAGGTTTTTGTAAGTCCGCGGCTTCCCGTTACATATACATTCCTGTATCGTGCGTCTATGCGCATCATGAGCCGTTGAGGAAGCTCCAGCCCGTATCGCGCGTTCTCGTCCCGGAGCATGTCCGCGAGATAGTCGGGATACCAGCGAAAAAAGCTGATTATCAGTGCCGCGCTGTCCTGATTGGGCATTCTTTCGTAGTCAAATGCCCTGTTTTTGTTTTTTGTAACCCATTTTCCGAGCTTTCTTGAAAATGTTTTCCCCTCTCCGGCATATCCGGTCGGCACTTCTGCATCCCCCTTCCGTAAATTTGCCAAAAAAATGATAAAAGGGCTGCAAGCCCATGTTTCCATGCGCCTGCAGCCCCGTTTGGCTCTCCCACAACGCCCGTCTTGCGTTCGGTTTTCTCTATTCTGTTTTAAAAAGCTCCTCGCTTATCCGAAAAAGCAGCCGCCGTCTTATCACATAAACCTTGCCGTTATGTATTTCTATGCGGTCGCCGTGCTTTTTCGCGCGTTCCACGGCGTTTTTCAGCCGTTCTTTCTGTGAGCTTTTTTCTTCCTTGACGCAGTCGTTATTCATCGGCATCACCGCTCGCCGCTTCCGGCTCATCGCCTTTTTCGTGCCGGAGCTTTGCCAGCCCCGCATATCTGCGCGCTTCTTTTTCGTCCTCGGTTTCCTCCGGCAGAAATTCGCCGTGTTCGTCCTCAATTTGGAGCGATTCGGGAAGCTCGTTTACGATAAAGAGGTCTGCGTTTTCGCGCATCGTGTTGTACATGGCAAAAATCATCTGGTCTGCCGCGTCAAGCGAATATCTGTATTTCGGCTGTTTGATGAAGTTCTTTACGAGAGCTTCGGCTGTCTCCTCAAAGGTAAGAAATTTGCCCTCTTTCATCAGCCCGTGCTTTTCCAGCTCCACTACAAGCGTGTCAAGCTGCAGGTTTTCAATAGGCTTTTCGTCTTTTTTTCTCATCTGCTCCGAGGCAAGCTCCTTGTCTATCATCGTCTGAACATCTTTTGCCGCGCGGTAATTCCGCGCCGCTACGAGTTCATCCGCCGCCATAGACCACTTGGCTACGCGCATAAGCGTGTCGTCCATCTGCGGCGTGATAGTCTGTCCGCGGTAGCTGTCGGCTCGCACCTCGTAAAGTCTGTCAAGCTCATCGTATTTCTCGGTCGTCATATTCGCGCCGGTGCCCCAGCGTTTTCTCTGTGCTTCCGTACCGGGGAGCGATGCCAGCTTAGCCTGCTGTGCTTTGACATACTGCAGAAAGTCGCTTTCGGTCAAATCCTTGCCGAAAATACGCCGCATATTGGTTTCGCCATCCGCAAATGTGGCGGGCTTTCCGCGGCGGTAATATCCGTCGCTTTCCAGCAGTGCGCTTATGTAGACTTTCCATTTCTCCTCGCAGTTTTCAAAATCGGAAGGAGGAATAAGAGGGAGGCAAGGAACATCAAACGCTATGCAGGAAAAATAAAGGGCAAGACACGCGCCGTTCATTTTTTCGAGCTCGTCAAAGCGAGCCTGCTCGCAGTCGATGCAAAGCGTACTCATGCCCGAAAGGTTTCGGGCGCAAGCGCGGCAATTATCCTCACTGAGCACTGCGCCGCAGCGGGCACATTTATTTTCAGCAATGTAAGGCATCCTGCGTCCCTCTTAATGATGGATTTCGTATTGAACAAAATTCGCGGGAAGTCGTGCGAATTGCTCTTTACAGCTACATTATACCATAATTTTTCACAAAAAGTTGCTTTTTCAAAAAGTCATACATTGGTTATACTGCATAATTTACAATTTGTTCATATTTTCAGCGTGATTTCGGCTAAATCAGCCGGAGAACGCGCCTTTCGGTTCATATATCGGTTTCATCATCGTCCTCCGTTACAATTAAAAGTCCTTTGCAGAGTTCAAGCAATTCGCCATCGTTGCGCTTGATAGCGAGCGTTGCAATGTCTTTGAGGTAGGACGACAAAAGCTCCAACCCGACAGCAATTCCGAATGCGGTGTTTTGTGCTTCTTCATCATCCCGTTTTCCCGAAACAGTATCCATTATCAGCCGTGTCAGGTTGTTATAGTCGAGTTTCATTTTATCGTGCATCATGTATCGCTCCAATCTAATGCTTGACCGCACTCTTCGCAGCATTTTTGAGGTCTCCCGGCACACCATTTTCCATCAAGCCTTGAAACTATTCTTTTTTTACAAGACGGACAGAAAAAATCTTCCAAGCCGGCATAATGAGTACTATCTGTAATTGGCTTCTTTGGCAACTGTTTTTCAAGTGCTTTTATCTTTATATAGTTCGCGCATCGTTCTTCGATGCAACTGACGAAAAAGTGATTTCTCTTGCAATCGTCACAAGCTATTTGGCAAGTGATTATTGCTTCTTTCGGTGTCATCACTTGCCACCTCCGTCCATTTTCGCGCCACAATTCGGGCAGTAGTTGTATACGCTCGTGCTGCCTGTAGTTGTATCGTCATCGCACCATCTGCACAGCGAACACTCAAATAAAGACGGATAATCTTCACAGAGGTTTTTTGCGTGCTTCACTTCCTGCACATCGGCAGTCGGTATCGCTTCAATATCCTTTTTAATTGCATAAAATCCGTCAAGTTGTTTTGTGCGCACGAGCACACCATCAAGCATTGGGACACAAATCGCCTTGTACTCAATCAAGTCCGCGTCAATGTATCTCGGCATCATTTGCCCTCCTCCACAAGTTCCGGATTGTCGTGGATGTTGCCGATGACCCATTCGCCGTTGTCTTTGCGTTTGCCACGAAAAAAAATATTTTCTCATTTCGTCCTCCCTTTCTTGTTAAAAATAATGTGTATTGTTCTCGAAGGAAGTGTTATCCTTAAATCTGCAAACATAACAAGTTCTCCGTCGCGATATAAAGCAGGAAACCACTTTATTTGGGGCTTAACCCAATTCCTATGTTTGATGGACATGATTTTCATTTTCTGCTCCTTTCTGCAAATAATTTGAAAAGCGTTAAAAATCAAGTGTTTCGTTTTAACTCAGTTTTGTTTTTCTTGTTCATTTTCGACCTCTTGCGGTTTTTATATAAAATTTACATTTCGCCATAATATTCCTCGTCTGCACCATCTGCCACAGTATAGTGCTCTGTTTTAGTATAAAAGAATATCGCATCCTTATCTATATAGTGTAATACTATTTCTGTAATGGTATGGTTTTCTCGGTCAGTTGTCATTTGCGGCAACTCACTTAGCTTTTCAAAGGGGATTTCTTTATGATTTAAGTAAAATTTTATATTTTTATTGTAAATTATATCTCCTACTTTACAAGGCGACTCGACAAGCGTTCCGCTTTCGATTTTGTCTTCCAACTCGGCAAGTCTGTGTATTATTTGAGGAATTTTGCAGGGTTCGGGTTCTCTACAATCTCTTTTGCATACATTATCAAGCCCACACAGTTCCCAAGTATCGAAGCATACTTTTGTTATATCTTTATCAGTCAATCTTTTATATTCCATTTTCGCTCCTTTCCCCGCAATGGCAATATCCATTATCGTTTGTGCAACACCCGCAGTAGCGGCAATATCCGCACGGCTCGTCTATGTCTCCGCATGTTCTGCATTCCCCTGCGTCTTTATCAAAGTATGCGCAATCTTTGCATCGCACAACCTCTACAAAATCGACCGGAGTAGCCGCATTCGGCACGCTATCATCAACTTCAAGGCATCTTTTCACAGTTTCGGCATTCCGCCGAGAATTGAAAAATAACATAAAAGTTTCGCCATCGTTGTAAACAATGTCAAAAGCCCAATCGCCGCAGATTTCTCTTATTTCAGTGCATTTGCTCATTTTTCGCTCCTTTCTGCGAGTGCCTTTTCCGCAGCTTCTCTTGTGAGAAATACCATTTTACCGAAATTTTCGAATATGAAATGACCGCGCTGGTATTTTTTGTAATAGTCATAATCATCGGTTTCAAAGTCGGTTTCCACATAAAACTCATATTCTGAATACTCAACTCGAAGAACCTTGAGCTGCGCAATTGCGCTTGTTCCATTCCACTGCCAAGGCATATAAAGCGTGGCACCCACTTTACACGGTAATTTCACCCATTTTCTTTTATCCTCAAATTCGGGGCACTGGCTTTCTACATTATCGTCGTTGAAATATTCGTCAAAATCCTTTTCATCTTCGCCGAAATAAAAATGCTTGTGCGCCGCGTAGTGTATGCAATCTTTACATTTCATCTTTTTTCCTCCTTCAGGCGGGCGTTTGCCCGCCGTATTCATTCTGTAAAAAATTCATCGGGTTCAACATCAAGCACGGGCTTTTTTCTGCCGCGCGTGGTCTTGATTTCGGTCTTTGCTTCTTCCGCAATTTCTGCGGCGGGTGCTTCGTCGAGGTATTCGCCGCCTGTGTTCCCGAAGAAGCTGTCGCTCGCGTCGGCTTCGCCGTTGCCCACGAAAAGGTCATTCTCTTTGTTGATTGCCTTTGTATCCTCGTCGTAGGCTTTCTGCATGTCAATGCTCATTATGCCCCACTTGGATATGAGCTGACGAATCATGGTTTTCTTTGCCATACCGTCAAAGTCCTTGTACCAGTATGAGGAATATTTCCAGAGCTGGTCGGCAGGCACTTTTCCCGCCTCGAAATCGGCAAATGACATTTTGCCGTTCTTTCCCTCCAGCGAAAAAGCCTTGCTGTATGTATCGGCGTGAGAGAGCATTTTCGTCTTTGACCAGTATATGGTCTTTTCAAAGCCGTTCAGATAGCGGAAATATGCCATGTAGCCGACTACGGGGAGCTTTTCTCTTTCGTCGTCGTCCTCGATGAATTTAAATCTCGGCTTGCCTGTCGCACTGTCTCTGCCGAGATATTCGCCGCGGCGAATCTCCGTCACATCGATGTCGGCGTAATAGCCGCTCCTTATTGCAAGCTGGAGATATCCCCTGTAGCCGAGTATAAAAGTGCCGACCGTGCGATTGTTTTTCTTGTCGTCAAAAGGCACTATATAGGCAAGCCCGAGTGACGGCGAAAGCGAAAGGTTCAGAGCCGTTGCGAGAAGCGCGGCACTCACCACCGTGGAATAGTCGCAATTTTGCAGTGCCGTGTTTGCGCTTGCCGCCGCCACGATGCTTGAGACAAATTTTTGCTTTTCTTTTTCGCTTCCGAGCGTGGAAACGAGACTTTTCTGTACTTTTTCTCCCGTGAGATAGGCGGATAGCGTTCTTGCACCGCCGTTCTGATTCTGTACAAGCTGATTACTTATAGCCATTTTCATTCTCCTTTCGGCACTCTGCCGTATTTTATTTTGTTTGCGTTGAGAAATTCTTTGAGCTTCGCGAGCTGCGTTTTCGTCGCATAAACGCGGAAATCCATCGTCATGCTTTCCTCCGTGTCATCAGGCATGCCTTTCTCGTTTCCGTAAACGCTCTGCACGGGTTTTGAATTTTCAGAGGGTATTTGTTTGTCCGTACCGCCTTCCGCTTGCTGTCGGCTCTCTGCCGCGGCGAGACGCGCATTGTATGCGATTATCTGCGCGATGCTGTGATTTTCGCGGTAATATTCGAGGAGCGATACCTCGTATTTCGAGCCGAGCCCTTTTATAGCCGCTATATCCGTGCAGATGGCTTTGTATGCATCGTCCATAGCAGAGTAAACCGCTTCTTTGCGCTTGCCTTTGTTCAGCCAAGACCGGTCAAAAATCTGCTCGAATGTGCGGTACGGATTGTCTGCGCTGATGCTCTCCCAGTAGTTTCTGTAGTCGGCTTCCTTTTCGGATTTGACCCTGTCCTCCGCTTCGAGAACCTGTCCCCAGAGGTTTTCGCGTGCCGATTGCAGTATTGCGATAGGCTCTTTCAGCGACTTTTCAAATATTTCAAGCGGCGCGGTGTATTCTTTTTTCACCTCTTTGCGCTTGTCGTCTATGCTTTTTATTATCTTGTTTATCTCGGCGCAACGCTCTCGTGCTTTTTCAAAGTCCTCATCCGTGCGAAGTATGAGCGTTCTGTCGTTTTCGGTGCGTGCCGTAGCCCAGCTTTTGATTTTCTCTATGTTGGAGAGAATCTGCGGAAGCTTCTGCACAAAGTCCATCTGTACGGTAAATTCCACCGTCACAGGCATGTCCGGTTCTGCAAATGCAGTCAGAGCCTTATCAAAATCAATCTCTGCCATTTTTTCGTCCTTTCAATAGTTCTTTTGTGAGTTCTTTTATTTTTGTTTCATAGTCCAGCCCGAGCATCTGTCCGAATATCGCCATCAGTACGCTTGTGCATATGCTGTCTCCCGCAAGATGATAGCAGGCGGATTTCGAGTGATTTTTCCGTATCTTTGCATAGTCCTCGTCTTTTACGCCCTGCAGCCGGAAACATTCGCCCTCGGTCAGTTTTCGCACGCGACATTCACGGTTTTCATCGTCAAGTATTTTCACATCCTGCCCCCCGCCCGTGCATGTTACGACTGTCGGAGAAATCGCATCGGCAGAATAAACGCGGCAGCTGCGCTCCAATGTGTTGTCCCATTTTCCGCCGCTCAGCGTAGCGATCTTCATGCAATTCAGTTCTTCCATTCCACTACTCCGTTCGTTCCTTTAGTATCTACTGTTCTGCAGATGTCCGGCATGGGTGCGCTTGCGAAGCTTCGGCTTTTTCCGAGCGTAATGCCGTCCGCCCGCGGTACTCCGCTACCGCATTCATTGCCTGATTGCCGAAGCTTTTGCAGTCCCGAGCCATTATTGTGTTTGCCGTCGTCGTTCCGATTTTCTCTATGATTTTGCCCTTTCCGCTCAATAATAAAGTTACTGTGCGGTCTGTAGCCGCCCTCTGTTTTAATGGTGTGCGCTGTACCCCCCCCCGAAGGTCGGGTTCCAGCCGAAGCTGTTTCCGCGTGCGGCATTTCGCTCTTTATGGAGTTCTAATGCGCGTACTGCCTTGTCGCTTATATAATAGCTTTCGTCCACACCGTAATCCAAGAAGTCACGCAAAACATAATCGAGAGCAAAACCATCGGGCATTTCGTAATAATAATCGCCGAGTATGCTCACCATGAAACATCTGTTTCTGTTCTGCGGTATTCCGAAGTTTTTCGCATTCAGCAGATTCCGTTTTGATTTGTAGCCGAGAGAATCGAGAAAACCTATCCATTCCGAAAAATGCTTTATGTTTTTCTTTCCGATTACCTCGGGGACATTTTCCATGAGCAGAATCTGCGGCAGGTTTTCCGTTTCTTTCAGCAGCCGCTCCACTTCCCACAGAAGCCCGCTCCGCGTTCCGCTGTTTCTTCCCATGCCTGCGCCTTTTCCCGCATTGCTCAAATCCTGACAGGGAAAACTGTAGGTCATTATGTATTCGTAGCGGTCTGTGTCGGTGATTTGCAAATCCTCTCCGCGCATTTTCGTTATCGAGCCGAGATTGTGCGTAGCCTGCATGTTGCCGTAAATTTTCCGTGCCTGCTTTTCGGGAAGTTTCGCAATTTGCTTTTCGGTCATCGGTGTCGAATAGTCCGCCGATATACGCCCGACAAGCCATTCTTTTATTTGCTCCGCCGTCAGACCGGCGGAATAATCGTTTTCGTCTTTGCCGAAATGCAGGTCTTTATATGCCGAAATGGATTTTACAGCCCATTCGCTTATTTTCCAGTGCTCAAAGTGAACGCCGAGATATTTCAGAGCGAGAGCCTGCGAACCGTAGCCCGCGAATAATTCTATCAGCCGTATGGGCTTTTCTGTGCGGAACGGCTTTTCCCCGCCGAATATCGGCAGTTGCCGTGCCTCCTCATATATGCGGTTCATAGGGCATCTCCCGTGCTTGCCGCCCTACGTCGAGCGTCATTTGCCGTGCGAGCGTTATTTTGCTTTTGTCGAGCATCTTTTCCGTAGCCTCTTTATAGAATTTTGTGCTCACCTCAAAGCCGTAGCTGTTCCGCCCGAGCTCATAGGCGGCACGCAGCGTCGAGCCGCTCCCCGCACACGGGTCTATTACGACGTCGCCCTCATCCGTGAAAATTTCAATAAGCCTTTTGAGAATGGATATCGGTTTCTGCGTCGGGTGGATTTTCGGATATTCTTTTGTGCTGTCGCGTTTCCATTCAAACCAGTTGAATATCATTTTTCCTTCGTTGCGGAATTTCGGCAGCTTGTCCCTGTAGAGCACCAGCGCATATTCCGTTGCCCCTACAATTCTCATGTTGGCTTTAAGTACCTGTGCCGAGTAGTTCTTGCAAAAGAAGAGCGGAAAGCTGTGCTCAAATCCGTATTTTCTTCCGTATTCGGCAAGAACGGGCATCTGCTCGAAAGCACAGAAAATTATCATCGCGCCTGCTTGCCCTTTTTCTTTCGGCTCTTTTTTGAGTAGCTTGTTGCAGAAGTGCATATACTCCGCTATTTTGAAATCGCCGTCTCCGTTGAAGAAGGCACTTTTTGCAAGCTTGCTTTCTCCGTTCTTGTTGTCCCCCCCTTGATACCACATCGGATTGCTTCCGTATGCGTTTTCTCCGATGTTGTAAGGAATGTCCGCTATTACCAGCTGTGCCCGCGGTATGTTATATCTCTTGAAATTCTGGAAGTTATCGTGAAACAGCTCCATTGCTATTTTGCCCATCTTTTCCTCCTGCTCTTCTCAATCCGTATACGGCTCTACAGTCGTATAGAGCCATTCGTTTTTGCCTGTCTGCGTCAGCGTGTAGTAGCCGCGGAAATAATATCTCATGTCCGCCTCTTCGCCGCCTTCGCGAAGCTTCTTTTCCCAAGTTTCTTTTTCGGGGCGGCATGTAATTTCGCCGCGCTTTATGTAGACGAGTATGTCGTTCCGGCTTTCGCCCTCGGTTGTCTTAACCGTAAATTCGCGGTAGTAGTCGCCGTATGGCGATTTCTGACCGTTGTATCTGCACTTTATTTCAATCATCGCTTTATTCCTCCCAGTATTCTACGAAATACGCATATCCGACCCTGTCAGATACTTTCCGGCGTGAAATTCTGCACGCATATCCCGCTTTTATCAGCAGATGCACAAGCGAGAGCCGCTCTTCGGCATTAAGCCCCGTGCCTACGCCTACAGTGCCTATTTCGCGTTTTATTTTCATTTTCGCGTTTTCCATGTTTTCATCCCTTTCCCGTTATCCTCCGGCAGTATTCGGCTATCAGCAGAGCCTCCGCCATTCCGTCATGCTCTTTTGAGCAACGCTCTGTCCGCAGAAGCGAAATCTCGGGAAAAAGCCTTTTGCATGCGGCTACGGAGTGAGCCTTGTCGCCGTCGAGCGAATATGCCTTTTTCCATTTCTGCGGCGGTATCAGCTGATATGGCGTTTCGGTGTATTCGAGCATCCCGAGAATGTACCCGAAAGACTTGCCGAAGTTGAACATCGAGGTTACGCCTTGTTTCGGCATCGCACTCACTTTTTCGACAAAGCACATTGTACCCTCTCCGCCCGAGGTTTGAAGTACGTTTTTCAGTACCGCGTCGTCATAAGCCCATGCCATGGCTTTGCCGTCGATTATCGCCGCTATTCCGCCCGATTTGCCCGGGTCTATGCCTATGTAAATCATTTTTGCCTCCTACAAAGTTAAAAGTGTTTTCGGCGGCTTGTCCGCCATTATGCAGTCCCTGTAAAATTTTTCGCATTCGCAGGCGAGATATTCCATGTCTGCCTTTACCTCGGCAGCCTGAACGGGGAAATGCTTTATCTCGGATGCTCCGTCGGGATATATGAGCTGTGCCGTCAGCACGGCAAAGTCGTATTCCGTCACCGCGAGCTGTGCGAGCAGCTGAATGTAATATTTCTGCGGCAGTTTGCTGTTCCATTCGTCCGCATCGCTCTTTCGCATAATCCATGCCGTTTTGCATTCCCATATGCCGCGCCTGCCGTCGATTGATTCTATTTCGCCGTCAAGCGTGCAGCTCATGTGCGGGTGCCGGTCGTTTATGTAAACGCGAAAAGGATGATAAGCCATTTGGTATTTTGCGGCAAATTGCAGGGCAAATAGCCCGCGTAAATGTTCCTCTGCCGCCGTGCCGTATGCTATGCGGTGGTTTTCCGACCCGCTCTTGTATGCGGCTCGCGGCTTTCCCGTCTTTTCCCTGTACAGGTCGTCAGGGCTCATAAAGCCCATGCCGAGGATGCAGGCGGCTTCGCTTGCACCTATCGTGGCAGTTCTGCCTTTGAGCCATTCGGCTCGGTTGGCGTAGTCGGTGTATGTCAGGCTCAATTCGTATCAACTCCCGTCCATGCGCTGTTTTCGTCCGCCATCATCTCGCCGACTATCTTTTCGGTGTCAATCCCGATGTCGAGCAGAGCCTTTTTCATGGCGTAGAAATCCGCGTCCTCATATCGCTCGCTCATTTGCGCCTGTATGCTCTGGCAGGCAGAGAGAAACCTCGTCAGCCTGTCTTTTCCGAAACCGAAAGCCGTGTGGAGAGTATATAGCGCAATGGTATTCGAAACGAGATTGAACCTTTCCGTCCATTTGCGGCATATTCTGTCGTATTCCTCGCGGGCTATCCTGCGCGTTTCGCTCTCGCGCAATTTCTGCTTTATGAGCGGATTTTTGAATTTTCCCATTTTCGTATCCTTTCCGTCACATCGTGGAAATTTATGGTTATCGTCTGCTTGCTTTCGGGATATTCCGTATGCACGGTCACCTCTGTGGGATAAACACTGTCGGAGAAGAGATGCATGCGAAGCCCGCGCTCAAATTCCTCGGTGATAGCTTTTATCACAGTTTCGCTTATCCGCTCAGTCTGCATCCTTTGCCCTCTCCCTTCCCCGATTTCGGCGGTATGTAAACGCCCTTTTCCACGAGAATTGCGATTATGTCCTTGCGCCTGCAGAGATTGAGGTCTGCGAGAATGCCTATCTGGCGGTATTTGTATTTAGCCATTTTGTAGTTGGCGGCTATATCTTCTTTGCTCATGTAAGGTGCCCTCATTTTTCGTACACCTTTCCGCATATCAGGCTCATTACCCATTCGAGAATCATTGCCTTTTTGTAATGCACGAGCGCCGTCACACCATCGTCTATCGGTGTTTCGAACCCCAGCGTAAGTTCTTTTTCGCTTTTGCACCGGAGCTCAATCATCAGCTCGTCCGCGAGTTCCCGTCTCGCCTCAAGCCGTATGCGCTCCTCTCTTTCCGGTATTGTCGCCGCTTTCTTCAGCGCTCTGCGTAATGTTTTTTTATTCATCGTTTCTTCCTCCCGTGTATCTGTCGAGGCATCCGCAATTAGGAAAATAATCTCCGCGCAGCTGCTTTGCGGTGCGAAAGCAGAAGTTGCCGCATCTGCATTTGCAGAAATACGCGCGTTCATCAAGCCGCCAGCCGAATTGCTGTATTACGGTCAGCATGCCGAATTTCTGTCCCGCTTTCGGTTGCCTCAGATAATCGATTGCTTTTTTTAAGATATTCATGAGTTCGCCCACCTGTCCGTGTAGCTTTGATATTCCGCATAGATTATCGCGTCTTTCGCGTCGGATCTCTCAAAATAGCCTCTTGCCGTTTTTACTCCGTCACGGAGCATGTGTATTATTTTGCGTATCAGCCTTTTCATGGCTTTCCGCTCCTTTCCTCTGCGCCAGCTCGAAAAATTCATCGAGGTCAAAGCCGCATTCTTTTTCTTTTTCTTTCGGCTGTCCCCTCGGCAGTGCACCGAGAGGTGCGCGCTCAAGCTTGTTCCATTTTCCGGCAAAATATTTCCAGTCCGTAAAGTTCGGATTTTTTAAGGCGTTGTAGTCGTAAAACCGCTTTGCCGTATTTTCGTCACTGCCGTGCCCGACAAAAAAATCGATGATTTCTTTTTTTAGCGCGTTTTCCGTCTCGCCCTTTTCGCGTGCGTGTGTGCGCACGGTCGAACGTAGTGAGACTTTGTGGACTGAATTATTTTCGATATGCTCTGTCTGTAAGCTGAACTTGGGTTCGCACTCGGCATTATAATAAACCTTGTTGGGTGCCTTAAATTTTTTTGGCTTTTTATTTTTTTCTATAAGGGGGTGTGGGGGAAAAGTCTTTTTTTCTTTTTCGCTTTTTTGTGCTCGTGTCTCACTCGGTGTCTCACTTCGTGTCTCACTTTCGTTTTTTGCAAGCCCGAAAGCCGTTGCTGTGTCTGCATTTTCGGGATGTTCACCGTGTCTCACTTCGTGTCTCACTTCGTGTCTCACTTTTTCGGAAACACTCGAAAATTGGTATTTTCCCCACTCCGTGATTTTTATCATTGTCTGTTGTTTGTCGGAACATATTGTGATTTGTTTTTCCGCTTCAAACCGTTTAAGAATGCGCCATGTTTTATTTTTTTCTATTCCGTATGTCTCGGCAAATTTGTTGACCGAAATCATCAGCTCACCCGCTTTGAGAACCCGCCTTTCTCCGCCGAATAAGACTTCCGTTTCTTCGTGCTCGGCAGAGAGAAGCAGATAGACCCATATAGCCATGTGTGCGGCATCCCTGCACACCGTGCCGTTGTCCAGCATCTTCCGGTGCAGACAAATCCATCCCTCCGCCATTTTTTACCGCCTTTCGCTTAAAAGGGGAAATCATCATCCGAGCCGTCCGTCTCCGTGAAGTTCGGCGTGCTGTTCTTGGCATATCGCGGCACCGTGCCGAAATCGGGATTTGGCGTAGGCTCTATGTTGTCGGGCGGTACAGGTGCTCCTTTCGGCGTTATGAAATTCGCTTCCTGCACCAAAAATTCCGTGGTGTATCTGCGCGTTCCGTTGCTGTCCGTGTACGAAGCACTCTGCGCCTCGGCGACAAGCGAAATGAAATCGCCTTTTCGGAAAAATCTTGCTATAAATTCGGCGGTCTTTCTCCATGCGATTATGCGCAAGAAATCGCTGGGCGGATAATCCCCTTTTTCCTTCGGCGGAACGCGCCTTGAAACCGCAATCGAAAATTTTATTACGTAGATACCATCGTTTGTTTGTTTCAGCTCGAGGTCGTCCACTATGCGCCCTATAAAAATGCATTTGTTAAGTGACGGCATTTATTGCCTCCTGTTCCGGTATGTAATATCTTGTGTAGTAAACCTGCTTTCCGTATCTGTTCTGCGCACATTCGCGAGACCGTTCTACCGTGTAGCCCATAAGCTCTATTTCGCGTATTCTCGCCGAAAGTCGGAAGCATCCGTATCTGTCGTAGGCTTCTGCCTGCGTGAGCGTTTTCCCTTGGAGAAAATGCTCGAGTATCATTGCTTTCTGCGCGTGTGTATGTTCGCTCATGTTTTATTCCTCCTTGAAGAAATTCTCGAATACCGCAGCGCCGTATTGCCCTTTTGTAATCTCGATTATCTCGGCAATGGTATATCTGTCTTTCGTTTTGCCGAGGCTGTCGACAAAGCCGTCCGTGCCCGCGCGGCAAGCTCCGGTTATAATGCGATACATCGTTATAGCGTCATCTTTTGTCACCGTGTCTGACAGCTTGAGCTGTCTGTATTGCTTTGCGCCTCGCTCTTTGGCATTCTTAAATTCAATGTCCTTTACGCCGTCGGAAAATGACTTGCAGTGTGCATAATGCTTGCCGTCAAAGATAACGTTTTTACCTCTTATTTTGCCGATATAGTAATAGTATTTGCCCATTTTCTTTACGCGCTTGATGTGCGTGAGTATATTGTCTGCATAAAGATACCGTCCCGCCTTATAGTCACCGTTTTTGAGCTTTCGCGGCTTATATTTATCGGGTAGTGCGGTCAGCCCCGTGCATCCGTTGAGGTAAAGCGAGCCGCCGACCGTCAGATTATCGGGTAACTTTGCCAATTTTGTACATCCGTTGAG
>OLHG01000111.1_pt1 | contig 55242 bp, 43 predicted proteins | sample 1605971 | NCBI WGS metagenome assembly OLHG01 (sample SAMN03283289) | human gut metagenome | biome: human-associated habitat; material: feces | host: Homo sapiens | place: Peru | collected 2012 | reverse complement strand
TGAAATTTTATTTGGCGGATACGCCACACCGACGAAATGCGTAGCATTTTGGAGGGTGGCTCTGAACAGTTACGATATTTTGAAGAAAAATAACAGTGGGAGGAAGAGATATATGACATTTTATCAGGAGTTACAGCTCAGTTCAGTTGCATCTAAGCAGCTGATCAAAGCGACAGAAGACAAGAAGGAAAGGTGTCGCCACATTCTTATTTATAACTTTAAAGTCTATCTTGTAATGGCATTTTGTGTGGCGGTAGTTTCTTTATACAGTCATTTTACAGGGAATAACAACAGTGTAGTAGGCGTTACAGTGCTTCTTGCGGTGCTTGTTCTTCGACAGGCAGATTTTGGGATTCGTACAACGCACGGATTGGCCTCCATCGTCGGAATCTTTGGAATATTGATTGCAGGACCGAAGCTTTCGAATATGGTGTCACCGGTTCCGGCATTCTTTATTAATATAGTATGTATTTTGCTTCTTATGATTCTGGGATGTCACAATGTGATCATGTACAATCATTCTACATTTGTTCTTGGATATCTTCTTCTTCAAGGATATGATGTGACCGGACAGGAGTACTTGTATCGCGTGGCTGGCCTTTTGGTTGGAATGGTATTGTGTATGGCAATCTTCTATAAGAATCAGAAGAACAGACCGTATAGAAGATCATTTCTTGATTTGTTCCGCGAGTTCAATATCAGCTCTGCAAGAAACAGATGGTACATTCGTCTTTCATTTGTTGTTTCCAGTGCAATGTTATTCATGTCATTGCTTGGACTTCCGAGAGCAATGTGGGCGGGGATCGCAAGCATGTCTGTTTGTCTTCCATTCCCGGATGACTGTAAAGAACGAGCAGGAAAGAGAGCTGCATTTAATATAGTAGGATGTCTGTTATTTGTTATCCTGTATTTGGTGCTTCCGGAGTCAATGTATCCATACATCGGAATGATCGGAGGAATTGGAGTCGGATATTCTGCAGGGTATGCATGGCAGACAGCATTTAATACATTTGGTGCATTGTCGATTGCGTCCGGCTTGTTTGGGATGCCGTATGCGGTAGCGCTTCGTATTGGGGCAAATGTATTTGGCGCGGCATACACGATGGCATGCAATAAGATTCTGCCGAGACTGGCAGCAGTGCTTGAGCAGAGAAGAGAACAGGTTAGCGAATAATCTAAGTTGTTTGAAATAGTAATTTATTTGAATAAAAATGGAGTGAGAACTGAGGCAATATAATTCACCTCAGTATCTCACTCCATTTTTCGTACAAACGATCCAGTGACCAGGCGGCATTGGCCGGGCTGGTGGAAGGAAGCACAAGGATGTCTCTTTCGGTCAGCGGCTGCTGATATTTCTTATAAAGAGCTCCGGCTTTATTTCCGTTTGCATAGATTTGTCGAATCTGACAATGATCTAAGATTTGTTTCAAATCAGTTGGTGTCACATTCTTGATACTGCTGTCACTGGAGCCTTTGATGTCACAGCTTTGAATAACATCCCAGATGGCGATATGGTGGCGGAGCAACATGGCCGTTTTCTCTTCAACTGTCTGCGGAGTTTCCTCCTCACAAAGTTTCGCCAACAATTTCCAGAATCGATTTTGTTTATGTCCGTAGTAGAAATTATTTTCCCGTGATTTTACAGAAGGAAGAGTTCCAAGAATCAGAATCTCGGAGTCTTCATTATATATTGGTTCAAAGGAATGGGTAATGTGTTCATATTCCATGGTTGTGCTCACTTTCTGATGGTTTGGAGTAAGTTTTATAACAAGTATAGTGTCTTGAGGAGATTGTGTCAATGATACTGTTTGCGTTACTGGTCGCACACCGTGTGAACAGTAACTGCTACAAGGAACAACTTCGCATCCACACAAAGGTTGCTTTTACCTGCGTAATGGATTATACTAGTCTGACAGGGAATTTTGAAACGGAGGATTTTACAATGAAAATTGCAGTAACTTATGACAACGGAAATATTTTCCAGCATTTTGGAAAGACAGAGACTTTCAAAGTGTATGAAGTGGAAGATAATAAGGTGGTTTCCAGTGAAGTGATCGGTTCTAATGGGGAAGGACACGGAGCACTGGCAGGACTGCTTGCAGGACAGAATGTAGATGTTCTGATCTGCGGAGGAATCGGCGGAGGTGCACAGACTGCACTTGCAGAGGCCGGTGTTGAATTATGTTCAGGAGCACAGGGAGATGCAGATCAGGCAGTAGAGGCATACCTGAAAGGCGAGCTTGCATCCAAAGGAGCTACTTGTGATCATTATCACCATGAGGAAGGACATTCTTGTGGAGATCATGAAGAGGGACATTCTTGTGGAAGCAGCTGCGGTGGCGGATGCGGATCACACACTACAATGGAAGGAAAGAATGTTGGAAAGAAATGCCGTACACATTACAAAGGAACATTCAATGACGGAACTCAGTTTGATTCTTCTTATGATCGTGGAGAACCGCTTGAGTTCGTATGTGGTGCAGGACAGATGATCAAAGGATTTGATGCAGCAGTAGCTGATATGGAAGTTGGTCAGGTAGTGGACATCCATCTGATGCCGGAAGAAGCTTATGGAATGCCGAATCCGGAAGCTATCTTCACAGTAGAGATTGCAGAACTCCCGGGATCTGAAGACCTTGAAGTGGGACAGCAGGTTTACCTGTCCAATCAGTATGGACAGCCATTCCCGGTAAAGGTAACAGCTAAGGAAGAGACAACAATCACTTTCGATGCAAACCATGAGATGGCAGGAAAAGAACTGAACTTCAAGATTGAGCTTGTATCAGTAGAATAAAAAGTGAATAGAAGTAATTAGAAATTCTACTAAGAAATATCTAATAAGAAACATAAAGATAGGGCAGTGCTTCAACGATTGAGAAATCGTAAAGTACTGCCCTATCTCTGTAATTTCAGGTAAAGATTTAAATTGCTACGGATTTGCACTATCACTCACAATCTTTCCATCCATAATGCGGACAACACGGTCAACCTGATTGGCAATTTCATCATCATGTGTAATGATAATAACTGTTCTTCCAGACTCATGAAGGTCTTTGAGGATATTCATGATCTCGATAGTTGATTTACTGTCCAGGTTACCGGTCGGTTCATCGGCAAGGATGATCGGCGGCTGTGCGGCAATTGCTCTGGCTACAGCGACACGCTGCTGCTGTCCCCCGGAAAGCTGGTTCGGTCTATGATCCATACGATTTTCCAGTCCAACTTTCGATAGTGCTTCCCCGGCAATCTCTTTTCTTTGCTGCTTTCCAAGTCCGCGATAGATCAGTGGAAGTTCTACATTTCCAAGTGCATCCAGGTTTGGAATCAGGTTGAATCCCTGAAAGATGAAGCCGATCTTGTGATTGCGGATATCAGACAGTTCATTGTCTGAGAGATTGGCAACATCTTTTCCGTCCAGAAAATATTCCCCGGAATCAGGTGTGTCAAGACAGCCGAGCATATTCATAAATGTAGATTTACCAGAGCCGGAATGTCCGACAATGGCAATAAATTCTCCCTGGTTGATCTCAAGAGAAACATCATCCAGTGCGCGGACTTCATTTTCTCCGGGATTGTAGATCTTGTACATATTTTTAACGCGAATGAGTGGCTCCATAATAACCTCCTTAAAAAATAAAATAAATAACTCAATAAGAATTCTAATTTCCAAAATAAGCATTGAGTCCAAGAACCAGACCATCAGCCAGACTGTTTAGTGTGGAATTACTGTGGTCAGAGCTTGCATTTCCAAGTTCCATATCAACAGACGGAATTGTACTATAAGAAGTCTGTGTCAGATCAATATTCATAGAACCATTTTGGTAAATGGTCATTCCTTCTGTACGAAGTCCTTCTACAAGAGAGGCCCCAAGTGCATCATGTTCCTGCCAGTGGGAAGCGACAGGTTCCATACTTTTCAGACCATCCGGCACAGAAATGTAGAAACAGCCTTTGTCATATCCCAATCCATCTCCATCCCAGTGGAGTGAGATGTGACAGTCAGCTACATTGTTACAGAGTACGGTGCGGGCAACATTATCAAGCTGGACATCGTCGCTATTTCTCACCATAAGGACATCATATCCTTGAGCAAGCAGCTTATCTTTCAGAATCTGAGCCATCTGAAGTGTAACAGTGCTTTCAGCAGTTTCATCGTTAAATGTCATTCCCCCGGAAACTGCAGTCGCATAAGTTGCACCCTGAGCAGTGCTTCCGCCGGTTGTCTTTGGAGAACCATCCGGGTGACACTGTGTCTTTACAGAAGCACCACCGGAAGTTCCATGTCCGGCATTCACGCCAACGACGATATCCTTGCGGTCAGAATCTGCAAGATAAATAGTAGCTGTTCCAGAATTGATTGCAGAAAAGTCTGCGTATTGCCAGGAAGGGTCAAAGCTGATCTCCTGTCCATTGCTGTAAAGAGCCGCTGCGCCGGTCAGTAGTTCCTGCTGAGTTACGGATTCAGATTCAGAAGCAGATGGGGTGGCGGCATCAGCAGAAGAAGTTTCATCTACAGTTTCATTTTCAGAATCTGATGAGATAGAAAAATCATCCGCTGTCTTGGGTGGTGCCTTAGTACCCTGCGCCTGCGCCGTGTCCGTACTGGATTTGTGCTGTATGCTACCGCATCCGGTCAGGCAGCAACACAGGAGAACGGCACAAGAGAATCGAAAAAATAGGTTTTTCAATTTCAATCTCCTTTATGATAAATATTACTGTTCTCATTGTATCATAATCATTTTCCAAATAGGGAAAATTCAGATAAAATTAAGGTTTCAAAAAGGAAAATATAATGTAAAAAATTCAAGGCGATTGCATAATCATTTTGATTGCGATAGACTACAAGAGAAAGAATATCATAGTTAGGGAATTTTGCCTGCCAATAGCATATAGTGTGGCGGGAGTTCTAGTGCTACGCAATTCGCATAATCATAATATACGAGGACAATATATATGGAAGAACAACAAGAAAAAACGCAAGGGAAAAAACGAGATAAAAAATTGTGGAAGATTTTCTGGTCAACCTTTTACTTAAGCGCGTTCACATTTGGTGGAGGTTATGTGATTGTCAGCCTGATGAAGAAAAAGTTCGTAGACGAATATCATTGGATTGAGGAAGAAGAAATGTTGGATCTTGTGGCAATCGCGCAGTCAGCACCGGGAGCAATCGCAGTGAACGGAGCAATCGTGATCGGATATAAACTGGCTGGAATTGCGGGGATTCTGACAGCAATTGCCGGGACAGTAATCCCACCATTTCTTATTATATCGATACTTTCTGCCGGTTATCAGGCATTTCGAAGTAACCAGATCATCAGCTTAATGCTCGAAGGAATGCAGGCCGGAGTGGGCGCCGTGATCGCATCTGTGACATATGACATGGGTGCCGGAATCGTGAAGAAGAAAGATGCTTTGTCATACGTACTTATGGTCGGGGCATTTATAGCTTCCTGCGTATTTGAGGTAAATGTAGTCTATGTGATTCTGATCTGTGGAATTGTCGGAGTACTCCGCGCATTAATTGAGAAAAAGATCACGAGGAAAGGAAGTGAAGAGAAATGATTTATTTGAAATTATTTTTAAGTTTTCTTCAGATTGGACTGTTCAGCTTTGGTGGCGGTTATGCGGCGATACCTCTGATCCAAGAACAGGTTGTGACACAGCATGGTTGGCTTACGATGACAGAATTCACAGATTTGATCACGATTTCCCAGATGACACCTGGGCCGATTGCAATCAATGCGGCAACATTTGTCGGCAGCAAGATTGCGGGAGTTCCGGGATCTGTTGCGGCGACCTGTGGGTGCATTCTGCCGTCTTGTATTATCGTAACTTTGATCGCATGGTTTTATTTAAGATATAAGAAAATGAAAATGTTCCAGAGCGTGCTGGAATCCTTAAGACCGGCAGTTGTCGCACTGATCGCATCCGCAGGAATCGCAATTCTGCACACTGCATTCTGGACAGATGGAATTGTGCAGTTTGCGGCGACAAAATGGTCTATGGTGGTGATCTTTGGAATCTGTCTGTTATTGCTTCGTAAGACAAAACTGAATCCGGTGGTTGTGATGATGCTTGCCGGAGTGATGAACGTGGTAGTAAGATATGAAGCCGGATAAAATGGCGAATCCACAATGGTTTTGGTAAAAAAATGTGAATGAGTGAAAAAATACGTAGACTTATGTGGAAAACATTTTAAAGATCATGGTATACTGTACATACGTTGTAAAGATAAGAACAGGAGAGCGAAATGAGCGAACAGAACAATCAGAACACACAGGAATCACAGACACCGCATAAGCGTCGTGTGAGATATAAAGGAAAATACCCGAAGAAATTCGAGGAGAAATATAAAGAGTTACAGCCGGAGAAATACAAGGATACAATCGCACATGTAATCCAGAAGGGAAATACTCCTGCCGGAATGCACATTTCTATCATGGTAAATGAGATCCTTGATTTTCTGAAAATCCAGCCGGGTGAGACTGGATTCGATGCGACACTCGGATACGGTGGACATACGAAAGCAATGCTTGAATGTCTGAAAGGCAAGGGACACATCTATGCAACAGATGTTGACCCGGAAGAGTCTGCAAAGACAAGAAAACGTCTGGCAGATCAGGGATTCGGAGAAGACATTTTAAGTATCCGTCTGCAGAACTTCTGCACGATCGATGAGATTGCAAAAGAGGTTGGCGGATTTGATTTTATTCTTGCGGATCTTGGAGTTTCCTCCATGCAGATTGATAATCCGAAGAGAGGATTTTCCTTCAAAGTTGACGGACCGCTGGATTTGCGACTGAACCAGGAGAAAGGCATCAGTGCGGCAGAACGACTCGACAACATTTCCGAGGAAGAACTTGCCGGAATGCTTTACGAGAATTCAGATGAGCCATACTGCGAAGAGCTGGCGAAAGCGATCACAACAGAGATTCGCAAGGGCAATCGCATTGATACAACAACAAAGCTTAGAAATGTGATTGAGAAGACTTTGGATTTTCTTCCGAATAATAAAGAAAAGAAGGACATTATTAAGAAGACTTGCCAAAGAACATTCCAGGCACTTCGTATTGATGTCAATAATGAATTCGAAGTGCTGTATGAATTTATGGAGAAGCTTCCGGGAGCATTGAAACCGGGCGGAAGAGTAGCAATTCTTACATTCCATTCCGGAGAGGACAAGCTTGTAAAGAAAGCACTCAAAGTAGGATATAAAGAAGGAATCTATTCCGAATATGCGAGAGATGTGGTACGTCCGTCAGCACAGGAATGTGCACAGAACGGAAGAGCAAGATCCACGAAGATGCGCTGGGCTGTGAAGGCGGAATAGTTGACTTCAATATAATGAAATGTTATAGTTAGTCAGAAATAATAGCGTTCGGTGCTGTTTGATCAGGGAATGTTTATCCACATCCCTGATCGAAACAGGTAAAAGGGAAACAGGTGCAAGACCTGTACGAACTCGTCACTGTGAGCAGAGATGCGGTCTTCTTAGAAATTAGATTTCAGAAGACCGCTCCTATACAGACAAGTGTGGAGAGTCCACACATCCACTGGGAGACTGGGAAGGTGTTCTGTATAGAAGATCTGTAAGTCAGGAAACCTGCCGGTCGCTGGTGCGGGGAATATACGAATTCCAGATCACGAGTAATTGATTGTACCGAAAAAATCATTCATTCGATTCAGGATAATTCTATCCATTTTCCGTATTTTATAATTCACAACTTAATAGGAGACAAAAAAGAAATGAAAAATAAGAGCAGATGGCTTGCGCTTATGCTGACAGGTTCTATGGTGATTTCACCATTGTCTTATACAAGAACATATGCGGCAGAAAATGAGCAGCAGTATGAGACAAATTTACAGGAATCTGTTGAGGCGGAAGAGCCTGGTCAAGATAAGAAACAAGATGAGAGTCAGACAGAAGACGCAGGAAATGTTAAAGAAGATAAAGGAAATGACGATTTAACAAAAGAAGATCAGACAGAGGAATCTGATAAAGTTGATAATTCTTCGGATAAATCAGATAATCAGAATTCAATCGAAGCAGAAACAAAACCAAATTTAGAGAATAACTCAGAAAATAACTCAGAAGAGAAAGATACAGAAACCACCGGGAAAAATCCAGGCACAACTGTCTCAGATCAGGTTGAGGACGAAAAAGCTGATAACAAGGATACACAGATAAAAGATGAAACAGGCAAGTCAGAACCTTCTACGGATTCTAACGATTCTACGAATACTCCGGAACCGGAACTTCCGCCACTGCAGGAGGCTCCTTCTGTAACTGGAGAATTTGTGAAAGTAGTAAAAGAAGACGCTGAAGAGTTCAAGATGTTCAAGGTCAGTGAATCAACAGTTGTTGAAAAGGATGGCGAACTTGATATTACGATCAAGACAAACAACACAGGATTTGATGCGCTATATCTTGGTTCAAAAGATGACTTGTTGAAAGCATCTGTTATAGAAGGAACAAAGGATGAAGAAGGTGCATGGACATTTCATTTTAATGTGCCGAAAGAAAAAGCAGGTCAGACAATTCCGGTATCTTTAAGAAAGTCAAAAGATCAGACCTGGTATGACAAACAGTACTTATGGATGTACATTCCGAATCCGGGAGAAACCTCAACACCGGATCCAGCACCAACGCCAACACCGACACCGGAAGCAACAGTAGCAAACGGAATCTACAGTATGGACGTAACTTCCAGTTCTTCCATGTTTAAAGTAGTGGATTGTATTCTGACAGCAAAAGACGGAAAAATGAGTGCTGTGCTTACATTAAGCGGAACCGGTTACGGCTATCTGTATATGGGAACAAAGGAAGAGGCTGCAAGCGCAGATCAGTCATCCTGGATTCCATATCAGGTGAATAAAGAAGGAAAATATACTTATACTGTTCCGGTAGAAGTATTGGATAAGGAAATCGCAGTAGCAGCATATTCCATTAAAAAAGGAATCTGGTATGACAGAACGCTGACTTTCCGGTCAGAGACAATGAAGAAGATTGCCGATCTTAATTCCACAGATTCTGAGAATAAAGGTGATTCCGGAAACAACGGAAACACAGGAAATTCCGGAACTACTGGTGGTTCCAACAATACAGGTAATACAGGAACAAACAATTCTGCTTTCCCAGGCGGTTCTGTATCTGGAACTAATTCAGGAAAAACAGATGGAAATGACGGAAAAGCAGATAATGTATCAAAATACGAATCCGATACAAGTGGTTCTACTTCTCATGTAGACAGTGGAACAACACTGAAAGATGGTGTATATACTCCGGATCGTTTTACCTGGTCAGGTGGAACAGGTAAGGTTCAGATTACTTGTAATAAAGTGACGATCCAGAATGGACAGGCTTATGCAACACTCGTGTTCAGCAGTGATCATTATCAGTATGTGAAAGCGAACGGAAATAAGTATTACACAACAAAGGGCGGCGGATCAGCGACAGCTGTTATCCCGGTTGCGTTGAATCAGAACAATAAGATTATTGGAATGACAGATAAAATGTCTGTCGCACATGAGATTGAATATACGATTTTCATTTATCTTGCAGCAGCTAATGGAGGCACATCTGCAAACGGAACAGATGCTTCAACAAGCAGTAACCAGAAGCTGGATGAAAAAGCACCTGAAATCATAGGCTTGGAATATCAGTCAGAGACAAAGCTTGACTATGCAGAATATTTTAAAATCTATCATTATGATCAGGGAATCGTACTTCTTGAGATCGACATGACGAAAGACACAGCAAGAGATCCTGAGAAAGCAGAGGCAGAGGATAAGAAATCAGAAGCGGATAATTCGGACTCAGAAAAATCTTCTAAGAAAAAAGTTGCATCTGTCACAATTAACAGATCAGAGGATGCAAAGTCAGCAGATACCAAGAAATCTGATACCGACAGCAAGTCAGATGCTTCTGTCGAGGAATCCGCAGCTTCGGATAACAACGGCACAAGCGAACAGGAACTGGCAGCAGAGCTTTACAAGGGAAATGTTGTGAAATATCTGATCGTTCCGGAGGATGTGGAAGTTCCGGTTGGTCTTGAGCAGGATATGATCATTGTGAAAAAACCGACAGATCATACTTATGCAGAGTCTGATGAGATTCTGAATATGATGAAAGATCTCGATCTTCTTGATAATATTGCGGCAGTTGGAATGAAGAGCAAAGACTGTACAGTATCCGAGATTGCTGATAAGATGAAAGCAAAAGACGGAGAGAAGAATGCTGAAGTTGCATATGCAGGAACAGCGGACAAGTTGAAACTGAAGAATTTTGTGAAGAGTGAAGTGAATCTTGCATTGTTTACAGGAGATATTCTTCCAAGAGAAGATTCTGAGGAAAATGCAGCGAAAGATACTGACAAAAAATCAGATAAAGACAGTAAAGATACAAAAGAGACTCTGACAGTAGAAGAGAAGACGGAACAGTTTGAGGAGTTGACAGAGAAGCTTGCGACACTTGGAATTCCGGTACTCGTTGATCGTTCTTCCGAGGAAAAGACAGAACTTGGAAAACAGGAGTGGATCAAGGTTTACGGTGTTCTCTACGGATGTGAAGAGCTGACGAACGAAAAGTTTGATGCGGCAGTAGCAGCGGCAGAGAAATAGGAGAGAAAAATAAAATGAAGATAAGAAGATGCAGAATCACAGCGTTAATGCTTTCAGCTGCACTTCTGCTCGGAGGCTGCGGTTCTACCGCAGCCTCCGGTGGAAACAGCGGTAATAATTCAGCAGGTGCAGATGTAACAAAGGATAAGACTAAAGATGCAGCCGACAAGACAAAAAAAGCACCAGAGATCGAAGGGCTTACCTATGAATCTACAATGGATCTGACTTACGCGACAGAATTCGATGTATACTATTATAAGGATGGATATAAGTTGATCGATGTCCATGAAGATAAGCAATATCTGATTGTTCCGGAAGGAAAAGAAGAACCGGAAGATCTGGCGGATGATATTGTTGTGATCCGGCAGCCGACAGAGAATATTTATATGGCGGCGACAGCATCCATGTCTCTGTTTGATGCAATCGGCGGAATTGACAAGGTAAAATTCTCCGGACTTGAGGCCTCTGGCTGGTATGTAGAGAGTGCAAAGGAAGCAATGGAATCCGGAGCGATGACATTTGCGGGAAAATACAGCGAACCGGATTATGAGACTCTCGTTGACGGAGACTGTGATCTGGCAATCGAATCAACGATGATCCTTCATACACCGAAGGTGCAGGAAATGATCGAAGATCTTGGGATTCCGGTATTTGTAGACTACTCAAGTTATGAGTCACATCCGCTTGGAAGAACCGAGTGGATCAAGCTTTATGGGGCGCTTCTGAATAAAGAGGAAGAAGCGGATACATTTTTTGACCAGCAGGCTCACGTGATCGAGGAACTGAAAGGATTCGAGAACACGGAAAAGACGGTTGCTTATTTCTATGTGAGTACAGATGGTTCAATCGTTGTGAGAAAATCTGACGATTATATTCCGTCAATGATCGAAATCGCAGGTGGAAGATATGCGTTCAAAGATCTGAAGAATCCGGACAGCAACGCACCATCTGTTAAACTGACGATGGAGGAATTCTATGCGACTGCTGTAGATGCAGATTATCTGATCTACAACGGGACGATCGACGGACAGATAAATAGTATCAGTGAGTTGGAAGCAAAGAATGAATTGTTCTCCGAATTCAAGGCGGTGAAAGACGGAAATGTCTGGTATACCGGAAAGAACTTATATCAGGCAACAGATACGGTCGGAGAGCTGATCAAAGATATGCATCTGATGCTGACAGACGGTGATGCATCTCAGATGACATTTCTTGAAAAGATGGAGTAGAAGAATGGAGCAGACAAGTTTTCATCAGGAAAATTTCAGACGGCGTACAAGATACACAGCGGTATTTCTGATTCTTGTAGCAGTATTTTGTGTTGTGACAGTGCTAAATATCAATACCGGAAATGTTCATATTCCGGTGCCTAAGATTCTGCGCATTCTCTTTCTGAAAGAAGGAGCGGCGACAGAGTACAATATTATATGGAAGATCCGTCTTCCGAGAATTCTGATGGCAGCGCTGCTTGGTGGTGCATTGTCTCTTTCAGGTTTTTTGCTGCAGACATTTTTTTCCAATCCTATTGCCGGACCTTTCGTTCTCGGAATTTCTTCCGGAGCGAAAATGGTCGTGGCACTTACAATGATCGTGTATTTGAAATATATCGGAAGATTTTCTTCGTATACACTGATTCTTGCAGCATTTATCGGATCGCTGATCTCGACAGGATTTATCCTTCTGATGTCGAAAAAAGTGCAGCATATGGCGTCTCTTCTTGTCGGGGGGATCATGATCGGATATATCTGTTCGGCTATCACGGATTTTGTTGTGACATTTGCGGATGATTCTGATATTGTGAATCTGCACGGGTGGTCACAGGGAAGTTTTTCCGGAATGAGCTGGAGCAATATTCGTGTGGCAGCAGTGGTTGTCGGACTTGCGGTGCTGTTTACATTTTTCCTGTCCAAACCAATCAGTGCATATCAATTGGGAGAAGCATATGCGCAGAGTATGGGAGTCAACATCAAGACATTTCGCGTGATTTTGATCTTGCTTTCCAGTATTTTGTCAGCGTGTGTGACTGCGTTTGCCGGACCGATTTCCTTCGTGGGAATTGCAGTTCCGTTTCTTGCAAGGAAAGCATTTGGAACATCAAAACCGATCGTGGTTATACCGGGAACGTTCTTTATGGGAGCTGTGTTCTGCATGATCTGTGACTTGATCGCACGAATGGCACTGGCACCGGTGGAATTGAATATCAGTACGGTGACTTCTATTCTGGGTGCACCGATCGTTATCTATATGATGATACCGAAGGGAGGAAGAAAATAAGATGGCAGATTATTATTTTCAAATGAAAGACCTGTCGGTAGGTTATAATGGAAACTCCCTGATCCGTGATATTAATATCGGGATCAACAAGGGGGAGATCGTGACTTTGATCGGTCCGAATGGTTCGGGAAAGTCAACGATTTTGAAAAGTATTACAAGACAGTTGAAAGTCGTTGGAGGGAATGTATTTTTTGACGATACTTCTCTTCTGAAACTGCCGTACAAAGAGCTTGCGTCTAAGATGGCGGTCGTGTTGACGGATCGGATCAAGACAGAGTTGATGACATGTCATGATATTGTGGCGACCGGACGTTATCCTTACACGGGACGACTTGGGATTCTGACGCAGGAAGATGAATGTCTGGTGGAAGAAGCGATGCAGGCAGTTCATGCGCAGGAGCTTGGCAACCGTGATTTTAATGCGATCAGTGATGGACAGAAGCAACGTGTTCTGCTGGCGAGAGCAATCTGTCAGGATCCGGATGTGATCGTTCTGGATGAGCCAACTTCATTTCTGGATGTGAAATATAAGCTTGAACTGTTGTCTATTCTTGAGCGGATGGCACGCCAGAAGAAGATTACGGTGATCATGTCTCTTCATGAAATCGATCTGGCACAGAAGATTTCGGACAAGATCATCTGTGTCAAAGGCGAGACGATTTCACATTACGGAAGTCCGGAAGAAGTATTTACAGAAGAAATCATTCGCGAATTGTATGGAATCAATAATGGATATTTTGACCCGCTTTTTGGAAGTATTGAACTTCCTGCGCCGGAGGGTGAGCCGGAAGTGTTCGTGATCTCTTCTGGCGGAACTGGAATCCCGGTTTATCGAAGACTTCAGAAGGAGCACATCCCGTTTGCGGCAGGTATTTTATATGAAAATGATATGGATTACCGGCTGGCAAGATTACTTGCGGCAGAAGTGATCACGGAAGAACCGTTTGAGGAGATTCGGGAAGAAACGCTTCAGAAAGCATTTGAGACAATGGGAAAATGTGAGCGCGTGATCAATGCCGGAGTGAAGATCGGTGCGTGGAACAAAGGGATTGAGAAGTTGCTTGAGAGAGCGGAAAAAGACGGAAAATTATAAGAAAGAGTCACGTTAATGCTTAAAATTAATGTTTTAAAGCATTAACGTGACTCTTTTTGTTGCTATTCACTGTGTCGAATGGTAGAATAGAAACAATGACGACCTGTGAAAGGAAGTTATGTATAAAGAAAACAAGAGAAAATAACAGCATAAGCTGTTAAATGAGTGGAGGAATTCTATGAGCAACAAAGGACAATCAGGAATGCGAGCAAGCTTCTCGGGTAAGATCGGGTATGTGCTTGCTGTTGCAGGCTCAGCAGTCGGCCTGGGAAATATCTGGAGATTCCCGTATTTGGCTGCAAAGTATGGTGGAGGAATTTTCCTTCTCGTATATTTGATTTTGACAGTAACTTTTGGATATGTTTTGATCATGTCAGAGACAGCACTTGGACGAATGACAAGAAAAAGTCCTGTCGGAGCATATCAGACTTTCGGTAAGACGAAATCATTCAAGATCGGTGGATGGCTCAACGCAGTGATCCCGATGTTGATCGTACCTTATTATAGTTCAATCGGTGGATGGGTTATTAAGTATCTGGTAGAGTATTTGAAAGGAAATGTGCAGACCGTTGCACAGGATGGATATTTTACAGAATTTATTTCAGATTCTTTCCAGGTAGAAGCATGGTTTATCGTATTTGCCGTTCTTGTATTCTGCGTTATCCTTGCAGGAGTTGAGAACGGAGTAGAACGTGTTTCCAAGATCATGATGCCGATTCTGGTTGTTCTTGCGATCATTGTAGCGATTTATTCCGTGACAAGACCGGGAGCAATCGAAGGTGTGAAGTATTTCCTGATTCCAAATCCAAAGCATTTCTCAGCAATGACAGTCGTTGCAGCGATGGGACAGATGTTCTATTCTCTGTCAATCGCAATGGGAATTCTGTATACATATGGTTCTTATATTGGTAAAGATGTTGATCTTGAGAAGTCTACAACACAGGTTGAGATTTTCGATACAGCGATCGCAATGCTCGCAGGACTTATGATCATTCCGGCTGTATTCGCATTCTCCGGTGGTAATCCGGACGACCTGCAGGCAGGACCGTCTCTGATGTTCATCACACTTCCGAAAGTGTTCGCAAGTATGGGAGTAGGAAGAGTAGCTGGAATCCTGTTCTTTGTATTAGTACTTCTTGCAGCAGCAACAAGTGCGATCTCACTTCTGGAGACAAGCGTATCTACCTTCCAGGATGAGTTGCATTGGAGCAGACCTAGATGTTGTATTCTGATGGCAGTTGTTATGATTGTAATTGGAACATTATCATCCATGGGTTACGGATTACTGGATTTTATTCAGTTCTTTGGTATGGCAAGTCTGGACTTCTTCGACTTCCTGACAAATTCCGTGATGATGCCGCTTGCAGCACTTGCAACATGTTTCTTGATTATTCGTACAGTTGGATTTGACAAGATCGCAAGAGAGATCGAACAGTCATCTGCATTTAAGAGAAAGAAGTTATATATGTTCTTTTTGAAATATTTGGCACCAATCTTCCTGGTCATTATTTTACTTAGTTCTATTGCAAATGTATTGGGAATTATTTCTATGTAATGGAAAATGCTTGTTAAAATAGACAAGTAATCTTGCTGTAAATCTACCTGCATGGTATAATATGACTAGACTTGTAAAGTTTAGAAACAGTTCAGCCATACAACGAAGTGGTCATAAACTGACGGTCTTACGTTGTATGGCTGAATTGCAATAATTTTACATTTTAAGTAAATAATAGGAGTGATTAAGATGTATCAGGAAGAGTATAAGCGCTGGATGACAGCAGACCTGGAAGACGCAGATCTGATGCCTGAATTAGCAAAAATCGAGGGAAATGATGATGAGATCAAGGAGCGTTTCGCAGTTGCGCTGAAGTTTGGAACAGCCGGACTTCGTGGTGTTCTTGGAGCAGGAACAAACAGAATGAATATCTACGTTGTTCGTCAGGCTACACAGGGACTTGCTAACTGGGTAAAGACACAGGGCGGTACACAGACAGTAGCGATCAGCTACGACAGCCGTCTCAAGAGTGATGTGTTTGCGAAGACAGCAGCAGGAGTTCTTGCAGCGAACGGAATTAAAGTAAGAATTTACGATGCTCTGATGCCGGTACCGGCACTTTCATTTGCAACACGTTATTATAACTGTAACGCAGGTGTTATGGTAACAGCATCCCACAACCCGGCGAAGTATAACGGATATAAGGCATACGGACCGGATGGATGCCAGATGACAGATGATGCAGCAGCAATCGTATACGAAGAGATCCAGAAGACAGATGTACTTACAGGTGCGAAGTATATGTCTTTCGCTCAGGGAGTTGAAGAAGGTCTGATCCGTTTCGTAGGAGATGACTGCAAGGATGCACTGTATGAGGCAATCGAGTCCCGTCAGGTTCGTCCGGGTCTGTGTAAGAGTGCAGGACTTAAGCTTGTATACAGCCCACTGAATGGATCTGGATTAGTACCGGTAACACGTGTACTTAAAGACATCGGAATCACAGATGTAACAATCGTACCGGAGCAGGAGTACCCGAATGGATATTTCACAACATGCAGCTACCCGAACCCAGAGATCTTTGCAGCACTTGAGCTGGGACTGAATCTTGCGAAAGAGACAGGCGCAGACCTCATGCTTGCAACAGACCCAGATGCAGACCGTGTAGGAATCGCTATGAAGTGCCCGGACGGATCCTATGAGCTTGTTTCAGGAAATGAAGTCGGAGTTCTTCTTCTTGACTACATCGCAGCAGGACGTATCGAGAAAGGCACAATGCCTGAGAAACCGGTAGCAGTGAAATCTCTCGTATCTACACCACTTGCAGATGCAGTTGCAGAGCATTATGGAGTAGAACTTCGCAACGTGCTGACAGGATTCAAATGGATCGGAGATCAGATCGCGAACCTCGAGGCAGCAGGAGAAGTTGACCGTTTCATCTTCGGATTTGAAGAGAGCTACGGATACCTTGCAGGACCTTATGTACGTGATAAAGATGCGATCATCGGATCTATGCTGATCTGTGAGATGGCTGCTTACTACAGAAGCATCGGAAGCTCACTGAAGCAGAGACTGGAAGAGATTTACGCACAGTACGGACGTTATCTCAACAAGATCGACAGCTTTGAATTCCCGGGACTGAGTGGAATGGATAAGATGTCAGGAATCATGGAAGACCTTCGTAAGAATCCTCTGGAAGAGATCGCAGGATACAAAGTAGCCAGCGTGATCGACTACGAGAAGACAGAAGAGACAGGACTTCCGAAGGCTAACGTACTTGTTTACAAACTGGAGAACAACGAGACAGTAATCGTTCGTCCATCCGGAACAGAGCCGAAGATCAAGATCTACTACACAACACTTGGTAAAGACCTTGCAGAGGCAGAAGCTGAGAAAGAGAAGCTTGCAGAAGCACTGAAACCTATTATGGAATAATAGAAGATGGGAAAGGGGATCAGATATCTGGTCTCCTTTTTTCACTGTCATTAAAAAATAAGTAGTAAATATGCAGTATATATGTTAAAATCAATACATTACAGTAAAGTAATAAAGTGATTAGAGAACGAAGCAGATGGAGGAATATTACGATGTATATAACATGTCTTGATGTAGAGGGAGTACTTGTACCGGAGATCTGGGTTGCATTTGCAGAGGCGAGTGGAATTCCGGAACTCAAGAAGACAACAAGAGACGAACCAGATTATGATAAGCTGATGAACTGGAGACTTGGAATTCTGAAAGAACATGGTCTCGGACTGAAAGAGATTCAGGAGACAATCGCAAAGATTGATCCGCTCCCGGGAGCGAGAGAGTTCTTAGATGAGCTCCGCACATTCAGCCAGGTAATCCTGATCAGTGATACATTTACACAGTTTGCTACACCGCTGATGGAGAAACTCGGATGGCCAACACTGTTCTGCAACAGTCTGGAAGTAGCTAAGGATGGCGAGATCACAGGATTCAAGATGCGTGTAGAGCAGTCTAAGTTAAGTACTGTGAAAGCACTGCAGTCTATCGGATTCGACACAATTGCAAGCGGAGATTCCTACAATGACCTTGGCATGATCCAGGCAAGTAAGGCAGGATTCTTATTCCGCAGTACAGAGCAGATCAAAGCAGATCATCCGGAACTTCCGGCATATGAGACTTATGATGAGCTTCTGACAGCAATTAAAGACGCGATGAAATAAGCAAAACAGGCCAGTTAAGACCCAAAAAAGAACCGCACACTATAACAGGAGAACAAATCTTGATACGTTCATCTGTCATAGTGTGCGGTTTCTTATAGTTATATTTAAAAATTTTAGGAAAAATGTTTATATGTTAACTGTTCAGAGCCAAGCAAAATTTCAAAAGACAGATATAAAATGCTTGCATTTTTAAGACTGTTTTTGAAATTTTATTTGGCGGATACGCCACACCGACGAAATGCGTAGCATTTTGGAGGTTGGCTCTGAACAGTTACTTTTAATGGTTGTTGGCAAGTTAATATTTTGGTTTATATTTGATGAAAATGCCGACCACAGAACATGGATTTTTGCGGCCGGCATAAGGGTCAGAATGTGCCTTGACACATTCTGAGTTATCTCTGCACGCGACCGGCACCGTCGCTGTCCATGAGATTTAATACTTCTGTTTCAGAGATAAAGTTCAGGTCTCCCGGAATCGTGTGCTTGATCGCAGCTGCGGCAAGACCGAACTCTAAGGCTTTTTCGGCACCCATCTGTGCAAGAATACCATGCAGGCATCCGGATGCGAAGGAATCTCCTCCGCCGACGCGGTCTACGATGTGAAGATCGTAATTACGTCCGTGGTACAGACCGTCTGCTGTGCAGACAGCACCTGACCAGCCGTTGTCGGATGCGCTGATACTCTTGCGGAGAGTTGTGATCAGATGAGTGAATCCGTAGTGGTTCAGAACATGGGTCATGTGTTCTTCATCGACACAGATCTGATAGTCTCCATTGATGAAGTCAACACCTTCCTCGGAATATCCAAGACATTTGGCAGCATCTCTTGCATTTCCGAAGCAGATATCAACATATGGCATCATCTCAGAGAGCATTTTCTGTTTTCCTTCGATATCTTCTGTCCAGAGTTTTGCACGGTAGTTCAGGTCGAAGGAAACAGTTACTCCGTGCTCTTTTGCTTTTTTCAGTGCAGTCATTGTAAGTTCTGCAGCTGTTTTGCTTAAGACAGGAGTGATTCCGGACACATGGAAGAGGTCAGCCCCTTCCATGATCGCATCGAAATCAAATTCATCGGCAGTTGCTTTTGTGATCGCGGAATCCGCTCTGTCATAGACAACGCTTGACGGGCGGACGGAAGCACCGTTTTCCAGGAAATAGATTCCAAGACGATTACCTCCTCTTACGATATGGCTGCAGTCTACGCCGAGCTTACGCAGTGTTGCGACAGCAGCGTCTCCAATGGCATTGGCAGGAACCTTGGAAACGAATGCCGCATCATTGCCGAACTGGGCGAGGGAAGCAGCTACATTTGCCTCAGCACCGCCGTAGTTGATCTCGAAGTCGGACGCCTGGGCAAAACGCTGATATCCCGGTGGGGAGAGACGGAGCATGATTTCTCCTAATGTGACAACTTTTGCCATGGCTTACACCTCCCGTGCAGTGCGAACAAGTTCTACAGCTTCTTTTGTAAGTCTTGTGATCTCATCGAAAGCTCCCTCTTTTACGAGGTTTCCTTTTACCATCCAGCTTCCGCCGCAGGCGAAGATCTTATCGTACTGAAGGTAAGATGTAACATTCTGTGGGTTGAGTCCGCCTGTCGGCATGAACTTCAGCATTGTATAAGGTGCTGCAACAGCTTTGATCATGTTGAGTCCGCCGGATGGCTCAGCCGGGAAAAATTTAACAGCTTCAAGACCAAGCTCGATTGCCTGTTCCATCTCACTAGGTGTTACAACACCAGGTGTAACAGGGATTCCCTTTTCAAGACAGTATTTTACTACCTTTGGGTTGAGTCCCGGGCTTACGATGAATTTTGCTCCGGCGTTTACTGCACGGTCAACCTGCTCTGTTGTAAGAACTGTTCCGGCTCCGACAACCATCTCAGGATGTTCTGTTGCCATGATGCGGATAGATTCTTCGGCAGCGGCTGTACGGAATGTTACTTCCGCACAAGCCAGTCCGCCGTCGCAAAGAGCTTTTGCAAGCGGAGCTGCGTCTTTCGCATCATCAAGTACAACAACCGGTACGATACCGAACTGTGAAAGTTTTTCTAATGTAGCGTTCATTCTAGTTCTCCTCCTTCAAAAGAGATTTCATTACAGCATAGGTTCCTTCTTCGCGGATCTGTGTCAGGTAGTTGCATACAGCAGCTTCGAATCCTTCAAGCTGTGTCAGATCCTCACCCCAGAAAGCTTCGTTTGTGCATACGGCGTGAACAAGATCTTCTACAGAATCATCTTTGTGTGCAAGGTAGAAATCAAGTACTTCTTTGTCGTCTTTTACTGTGTAATCATTTCCTTTTCTGCTTGCTACAAGTCCTTCGTCTGTCAGTGTGTGACCGTTGAAGAATGCGATGTAGAAAGCGAAAGAAGCTGTGATGCACTCCGGAAGAGTTCCTTTACGCTTGATGTACTCTTTCAGTGATGGCATTACACGGGCTTTCCACTTGGAAGTAGAGTTCAGTGAGATTGCAAGTAATGCATGATCAATGAATGGGTTTTTGAAACGCTCTGTTACAGCAGCAGCGAAATCAAGCAGCTCTTCCTTTGGAAGATCCAGTGTCGGGATAATCTCATCATAGATTGTCTTGTTCATGAATCCGCAGATCACATCATCATGCATACAGTCTCTTACGATGTCCTGTCCTGCAAGGTAAGCACCGAGAACGAAAGAAGTATGAGCTCCGTTCAGGATACGTACTTTACGCTGTTTGTAGGGTTTGTGGTTGTCTGTGATCAGGATTGGAAGCTCCGCTTTGTCTACCGGGAACTCGTCTTTGATAGACTGTGGACCTTCAATTACCCAGAATCCGAAGATTTCTCCTGTGTCGATCAGGTTGTCTTCGTATCCGAGTTCTTCACAGATTGCAGCAGCTTCATTTCTTGGGTATCCAGTTACGATACGGTCAACCAGTGTGGAGCAGAAAGTATTTTCCTTCTTAACCCATGCACAGAAGTCCTCACCGAGGTTCCACTGCTCTGCGTATTTCAGAACACATTTCTCAAGTTCTTTTCCATTGTTATCGATCAGTTCACAGGAAAGAATGATGAATCCTTTTCCTTCTTCCTGGCCGAACTTCTGGAAACGGCGGTATAAGAACTGTGTCAGTTTTCCAGGGTAAGAGTTTGCTGGAACATCTGTGAACTGACAGGATGGATCGTAAGCGATTCCAGCCTCAGTTGTGTTACATGTGATGAATCTTAAATCCGGGTTGGAAGCACATTCAAGAACAGCCTCGAAATCAGCATATGGGTTCAGGCAACGGCTTACGCAGGAAATGACACGTTTCTTATTTACTTCCTTTCCGTCCTGGAATCCTCTTAAGAAGAGTGTGTAAAGTCCTTCCTGCTCATTGATCATGTCGGCAAGACCTGGTCCGATCGGCTGGCAGAGAACAACTTTAGAGTTGAATCCAGCCTTTTCATTCATAACATCGATAAAGTAGTCAACGAATGCACGAAGGAAGTTACCTTCACCAAACTGAAGCACACGCTCCGGTGCATCTTCCAGAAGATATCCGGAATAATTCTGTTCTTTTAAAGTTTCATAAGAAAGCTTTTTCATAATTGTATTGTCCTTTCTATAAAATATATTGAAATAATTTAAAGTGTTACACCTTGTTTAAAGATCGCCATGTCATGGAAACCAGCTTCTTCAGATTTTGATTTCTTACCGGATGCGATATTAATGACGAAGTCAAGCAGCTGATCTGCAAGTTCATCCGCCGGTGTGTCATCAACGAGGACACCACAGTTGAAGTCAATCCAGTTCTTTTTCTTCTCAGCGAGAAGATTGTTTGTAGAAATCTTTACAGTCGGTACCGGGCATGCGAATGGTGTTCCTCGTCCTGTAGTAAAGAGGACGATGTGCGCACCGGATGCAGCCAGTGCAGTTGCGGCAACAAGGTCATTTCCAGGTGCACTTAAAAGGTTGAGTCCTTTTGTACAGACTGGTTCGCCGTAAGCAAGGACACCTTTGACAGGAGCAGTACCGGATTTCTGTGTGCATCCAAGAGATTTGTCTTCCAGTGTGGAGATTCCACCCTTCTTATTTCCTGGAGACGGATTCTCATAGATTGTCTGTCCGTGACGTTTGAAGTACTCTTTGAAGTCGTTGATCAGAGTAACTGTCTTATCGAAAAGAGCTTCATTCTCACAACGGTTCATAAGTAATGTCTCAGCTCCGAACATCTCTGGAACTTCTGTAAGGATTGTGGAACCGCCCATAGCAATCAGACGATCAGAGAATCCACCGACAGTCGGGTTCGCCGTGATACCGGAAAGTCCGTCGGAACCACCACATTTCATACCAATCACAAGTTCACTGCAGCTGATCGGTTCTCTGTGGAACTGTTCTGCGTAAGCGGCAAGCTCACGTACAACTTCGATTCCGTCTGCAATCTCATCTTCACATTCCTGTGCAACAAGAAAACGTACACGTTCCGGATCATATTCTCCGATGTATTTCTTCAACTCATCGATGTTACTGTTTTCACAGCCGAGTCCGAGAACAAGAACACCACCGGCATTTGGATGGTTGACCAGGTCTGCCAGAATTTGACGTGTGTGCTCCTGATCGTCACCCATCTGGGAACATCCATATGGATGAGTAAATGCGATCACACCTTCTACATTCTCAGTTACAAAGCGCTGGGAACCTTTCTCAATTGCCTGTGCCACGTTGTTGACACATCCGACAGTCGGAACGATCCAGATTTCATTACGAACACCGGCGCGTCCGTCCTTTCTTCTGTAACCATTAAAGAAACGGGCTTCCTTCTCAGCGAGAGGAGTAGTTTCTTTATTATAGGTATATGTAAGAAGATCCCCAAGTCCTGTCTTCATATTGTGAGTATGGATCCAGGAACCCTTTGCGATATCTGTCTTTGCAACTCCGATAGAATTTCCATATTTAATAACGGCTTCACCTTCGGCGATATCAGTTAAAGCAAATTTGTGTCCCTGTGGGATGTCTTCTGTTAATGTAACTGTCTGATCGTCGAGCCGGATCTCTGTTCCTTTCTTAAGAGGAGACAGTGCAACTGCGACTTTATCAGCAGGATGGATTTTAATAAATGGTTTCAAAGGTTGATTGATCCTCCTTCCAATGTGTATCAATAGAAACTTCTTTTTATAAATGTAATACTTTAAAATGTAATTGCTTACAGAATATGTAAGAGCTTACATAAAAAGTAAACCGAAATCAGAAAAAGGTCAATATAAAAATGGAAAAACGACCAATTTTGTGAAAAAGCTACAAAAACAAAGAACAAAAATTGTGAAAAAATAAACGAAAAATTGTTTGCAATCGAGTACAATGCACGTTATACTTGATTTATAAATGTAAGAGCTTACACAAGAAACGGTGTAAATGCAGCAGGTGAACAAAAACAGTTCATTTGGCGGAAGATTCAATGAATGAAGGAAAGAAGATATGAGAAACAGGATTAAAAAAATTATCAGCACTGTTCTCTGTGCAGGTCTTGTTGCCGGTCTGGCAGGAGGATGCAGCGGAACAGGGGATATCAATGGGGGAAAACGAATCATTCGTGTTGCTCTGTCCCAGTCAGAGACACATCCGGAGTATACAGGAATGGAAAAGTTCAAAGAAGTCGTAGAAGAAAAGCTTGGAGATAAATATGAAGTTCAGATTTATCCAAACGAGCTCCTCGGTGGACAGACAAAAGCGATTGAGCTGACACAGACAGGTGCGATCGACTTCGTAGTAGCAGGTACTCCAAACCTTGAGATCTTCGCAGATGTATATGAAGTATTCAGTATGCCATACCTCTTTACATCAGAAGAAGCTTACTTCGCATCAATGAATGATACCGATTATATGGAAAAGGTTTATGAGTCTACAGATGATACAGGACTTCGTGTTATGACATGGTTCAACGTTGGATCAAGAAACTTCTATGCGAAGAAGCCGATCAACACACCGGAAGACCTGAAAGGTCTGAAGATGCGTGTTCAGCAGAGTCCGGCCAGCGTAAAGATGGCAAATGCATTTGGCGCAGCCGCTTCTCCGATGAGTTTCGGTGAAGTGTACACAGCAATTCAGCAGGGTGTTATCGATGGAGCTGAGAACAATGAGCTGGCTCTGACAGAGAACAAACATGGTGAGGTTGCCAAATATTATTCCTATACAATGCACCAGATCATTCCTGACGTTCTGATCGCAAACCTGAAGTTCCTTAACGGACTGAGTGATGAAGAGAAAGAAATCTTCTATGACGCAGCACAGCAGGCAACAGAGACAGAGATGGAAGCATGGGATACTCAGGTAGAGCAGGCTAAGAAGATTGCACAGGATGACATGGGCGTTGAATTTATTTACCCGGACATCAACCTGTTCAAAGATAAGGTAAGTAACGTACAGCAGGAGATGCTCGACGCGAACCCGGATATCCAGGATCTGTATGACCACATCCAGATGTACAACGAAAAATACGCAAACACATCAGATTCATCTGATACAGCAGAGACAAAGGAGGCGAAGTAAGATGGAAGCATTACATAAGATCAGAAAAGGTATCGATACAGTCTTAAGTTCAGCCTGTGTACTGCTGTTTGCAATGATGGTAGTCGTTGGAACATATCAGATCGTAACAAGATTTATATTCAACAAACCAAGTACTGTATCAGAAGAGCTTCTTACTTATACATTTGCATGGATGGCAATGCTTGCTTCTTCTTATGTGTTTGGTAAGAGAGATCACATGAAAATGAGTTTCTTAGTAGACAAGCTTCCGGAAGGAAAGAGAAGAGTACTTGATATCGTGATCGAAGTACTGATTGTTTTCTTCGCAGCAGCAGTATTGATCTACGGTGGTGTTACGATCATGAATCTGACAATGACACAGAAGACAGCATCTCTTGGAGTATCCATGGGAGTGATCTACGCAGTCATGCCGATCAGTGGAGTTCTGATCGCAATCTACGGACTTCTTAACATTGCAGATATGTGTACAGGAAATTATGTACAGAAAACAGAGGAATAGGGGGAATTAGAAGATGAATATAGCAGTATTGTCAGGATTAATTATTTTAGTCCTTCTTGTAATCATGCTGATTGCAGGAGTGCCGATCGCAGTAGCGCTTGGAGTATCTTCTGTATGTGCAATTCTTCCGGTCATGGATGTAGATGTAGCCGTTCTGACAGGATCCCAGAGAATCTTCTCCGGAATCTCCGTATTCAGTTTGCTGGCCATTCCGTTTTTCATCCTTGCAGGAAATATTATGAATAAAGGTGGTATCGCAGTCCGCCTGATCAACCTTGCAAAACTTATCACAGGTCGTGCGCCTGGAGCACTGGCTCAGACAAATGTTCTCGCCAACATGCTCTTTGGTTCCATCTCCGGTTCCGGTACAGCCGCAGCATCCGCTATGGGATCTATCATTGGACCAATCGAGAAGGAAGAAGGATATGACCCGAACTTCTCAGCAGCAGTTAACATCGCAACAGCACCGACAGGACTTCTGATCCCACCAAGTAACGTAATGATCACATATTCACTCGTAAGTGGAGGAACTTCTGTAGCAGCACTTTTCATGGCAGGATATATTCCGGGAATCCTTTGGGGACTTGCATGTATGCTCGTAATCTATTTCATTGCCAAGAAGAGAGGCTACCGTGCGAAGACAAAGTTCACAGCCAAAGAAGCAGGAAAGGTAATCCTTCAGGCAATCCCATGTCTGCTTCTGATCGTAATCGTTATCGGTGGAATCATCTTTGGTGTGTTCACAGCAACAGAAGGATCTGTAGTGGCAGTAGTATACAGCCTGTGCCTTTCCCTGTTTGTGTATAAATCAATCAAGATCAAAGAGCTTCCGAAGATCTTCAAGGACAGCGCAGAGATGACAGGAATCATTATTTTCCTGATCGGAGTATCCAGTATCATGTCATGGGTTATGGCATTTACAAACATTCCGGCAATCGTATCTGCAGGACTTCTTGCAATCAGCAGCAACAAATATGTCATCTTCCTTCTGATCAATGTCATCCTTCTTGTAGTTGGAACATTCATGGACATGACACCGGCCTGCCTGATCTTCACACCAATCTTCCTTCCGGTATGTACAGCACTTGGAATGAACACGATCCACTTCGGAATCATGATGATCTTCAACCTGTGTATCGGAACAATCACTCCGCCGGTTGGAACAACACTTTTCGTTGGTGTTAAAGTCGGAGGCGTTAAGATCGAAACAGTATTTAAACAGCTGCTCGTATATTTCGCAGCAATCTTTATCGTACTGCTGCTGGTAACATACATTCCAGCACTCAGCCTGACACTTCCAAAACTGCTTGGATATATCTAAGGGCTCTTGGGAATCCGGTCGTTTTGATACATTTAAAGAGCGTACAGTATTCTATGTGCGCTCTTTAAACTATAAATAAAAAGAGTTAGAAATAGGAGAATAGTAAAATGAAAGCATTTATGGACAAAGACTTTTTATTATCATCAGAGACATCACAGAAACTTTTTCACGAGTACGCAGAAAATATGCCGATCGTAGATTATCACTGCCATATCAATCCGCAGGAAATCGCAGAGGACAGAAAGTTCGAGAACATCACACAGGTATGGCTTGGCGGAGATCACTACAAGTGGCGTCAGATGCGTTCCAACGGTGTAGATGAATATTACATCACAGGCGGAGCAAGCGACCGTGAGAAATTCCAAAAATGGGCAGAGACACTTGAGAAAGCAATCGGAAACCCGCTGTATCACTGGAGCCACTTAGAGCTGCAGAGATATTTCGGATATACAGGACATCTGTGTGGCGAGACAGCAGAGGAAGTATGGAATCTGTGCAATGCAAAATTGCAGGAAGACGGAATGTCTGTAAGAAATCTGATCCGTCAGTCTAACGTAAAACTGATCTGTACAACAGATGATCCGGTAGACTCTCTTGAGTGGCACAAGAAACTGGCAGCAGATGACAGCTTTGAAGTAAAGGTACTTCCTGCATGGCGCCCGGACAAGGCTATGAACCTTGAGAAACCAGAATATGCTGATTACATTAAGACACTTTCAGAAGTGAGCGGAATTGAAGTAAAAGACTTCGCATCCATGAAAGAAGCAATCCTGAACAGAATGGATTTCTTTGATTCTATGGGATGCTGTGTATCTGACCACGCTCTGGAATATGTAATGTATGCACCGGCTTCAGAGGAAGAAGTAGATGCGATCTTCAAGAAAGCACTTGCCGGCGAAGGTGTATCCAGAGAAGAGGAAATGAAGTTCAAGATGGCATTCATGCAGTTTGTTGCAAGAGCTTACCACAAGAAGAACTGGGTAATGCAGATCCACTACGGCTGCAAGCGTGACAACAACGCTCTGATGTATGCGAAACTCGGACCGGACACAGGATATGACTGCATCAATAACTACGCTCCAAGTGCACAGACAGCAGATTTCCTTAACTCACTGATCGCAACAGATGAGCTTCCGAAGACGATCCTGTACTCTCTGAATCCATGCGACAACGAAGCAATCGGAACAATCCTCGGATGCTTCCAGGGAACAGAGGCAGCAGGTAAGATCCAGCAGGGAAGTGCATGGTGGTTCAACGATCACAAGACAGGTATGATCGCTCAGATGACATCTCTTGCAAACTTAGGACTTCTGTCAAACTTCGTAGGTATGCTGACAGACTCCAGAAGCTTCCTGTCTTACACAAGACATGAGTACTTCAGAAGAATTCTCTGTGAACTCATCGGAGGATGGGTAGAGAACGGAGAGTACCCGGCTGATTATAAGGTACTTGAGAAGATCGTGAAAGGTATTTCCTATGATAATGCAGTGAAATACTTTGGATTTGATGTGGAATAGTTTCACGGTTGAAATAACAAGAAATTTGCGTTAGAATTTATCTGTAGGGTCGCTTATGAAAGGTAAAGCCATTCATGGATGACAGAAATTAGAAAGAGAGGACACGACGATGAATATATATGATATAGCGAAACTTTCCGGTGTGTCCATTGCAACTGTGTCCAGAGTAGTCAATGGAAGCCCAAGAGTAAGCGAGAAAACAAAACAGAAAGTACTGGCTGTAATGGAGGAGAATGATTACACGCCGAATGTCTTCGCGAGAGGACTTGGACTTGGATCAATGAAGACAGTGGGAATCATTTGCCCGGACATTTCAGACAGTTATATGTCTAAAGCGGTTTCTTATTTAGAAGGCCGTCTGCATGAATACGGATACGACTGTATCCTCGGATGCAGCGGATTCAAGCAGAAAGAAAAAGAAAATTACGTGAATCTGTTATTGTCAAAGAAGATTGACACCCTCGTACTTGTAGGTTCCACTTATGCAGGAAATGGAAAAGACGAGGATGACACAGATTACATCAGAGAAGCCGCAGGACAGACACCAATCTTTATCATCAATGGTAGAGTGTGCGGCAAGAATATCTATTGCGCCTGCGCGGATGATTACCATGCAACTTATGAAGTGACGAAGTCCATGATCCGCAGAGGGAGAGAGAGAATCCTCTTTATGTATGATTCAGATTCTTTCAGTGGACGCCAGAAGATGAAAGGATATGAGGCTGCGCTTGCAGATGCAGGATATCCGATCAGAGGCGAGTTGAAATTCCGCACGAAGAATGACATTGAATATACGAAGAATCTCCTCTTAGAATACAGCAGAACGCTGGAGTTTGACGGAGTACTTGCAACAGACGATGCGATGGCAGTCGGAGCAGTGAAGTATGCGAAGGTAAAAGCTATTTCCATTCCGGAAGAACTGTCGATCAGTGGATATAATGATTCTATTATGGCAATCAGCAGCGAACCGGAGCTGACTTCCGTGGACAGTAAGCTCAACGTGCTTTGCAAGACAACTGTGGATCATATGATCAGCCTTCTGGAAAAACAGGAAGAGATTGAGAAGAATGTAGTTGTGCCGTGCGAGATCGTGAAGCGGTGCACGACAGATTTTTAGAGAAAAGAAGAATGGTGATGTGAAATCGAGAGTGTATGGGGAAATACATTCTCGATTTTTTTGTCTGACCTTTTGCCCCGGATATCTATAGATTAATGAGGAAAATCATGATAAGATAGAAGCACATGAAACGGACAGAACAGATTAGAGGAATGCTGTGGCATTTCTGAAATTAGGAAAGGATTTCTCTGATTGGTAGAGAAACAGCAGCATAGAAGTACAGAATCTTTAACATTGCAACAAAACGACAGAACGAAAGGACTACAACCAACATGTTATACGATGAAATTATGAAGATAGTAACACTGGCAGGGGAACTGATGCTTCAGGCACAGGACGAAGAACTGACAGTTTTTGATAAAGAAGGAACTGCAAATTTTGTGACAAAGCATGACAAGGAGATTCAGTTTTATCTGATCCAGAACCTGCGTCAGCTTATACCGGAAGCTACATTCCTTGCAGAGGAAGACGGGATGCAGCAGGAACTTGGAGATGGCTATTGCTTCATTATAGATCCGATTGACGGAACGACGAACTTTATCTTTGATTACAAGCACAGCTGTATCTCAGTCGGTCTGACGAAGTTTGGAAGAATGCTGTTTGGCTGTGTTTACAACCCTTATACAAGAGAAATGTATTCCGCTGTGAAGGGCGAAGGGGCCAAGCTGAACGGAAAAGAGATTCATTGTTCTGATAAAGGGCTTGCAGACAATCTGGTTGCATTCGGAACAGCACGTTATCAGACAGAAGATACAGACAGAATCTTTGACCATGCGAAGAAACTGTATCTGAACAGTCTTGGAATCCGTGCCGGTGGTTCCGCAGCACTTGATATCTGTCGCGTGGCATCCGGTGCGAACGGAGTATATCTTGAACTGATGCTGTATCCGTGGGATTATGCGGCGGCATCTCTGATCGTGATGGAAGCCGGAGGATTTATTTCAACAGCAGAGGGCGGAATGATCACGCTGGATCAGCCGTGCTCAATACTGGCAGCAGGAAGACAGTGCTGGAAGGAAGCAAGCCAGTTGTTGAGTGAATGATCAGAAGAATGGAATAGAGAGAAAAAATAGAAGGGAACAGAAATCATATGTTTACGCATGAGATGATAAAATCTTTTAATCAGTTGGAGATGGATGTGTATAATTACATCATCATCAATGAAGAGAAAGTAGTATATATGAAAGTACGTGAACTGGCAGAGGAGGTTCATGTTTCAACAACGACGATTCTTCGCTTTTGTAAAAAGGTAGGATGCGAAGGTTATTCTGAATTCCGCTTGAAATTAAAACAGGAAGTCAATAGCAAGGAACAGAAGAAGATCAATATGGATCTTACTGCGGTAAAAGATTTCTTTGAGAGAGTTCAGACACAGGCATTTGCTGAAAACATCCAGGAGGCTGTGAAGCTACTGACAAAGGCATCGTCAATTATATTTGTAGGTGTGGGAAATTCTTCTATTATAGGAAAGTATGGAGCAAGATACTTTAATAATGTGGGATGGTTTTCTTTTGCAATTGATGATCCATTTACTCCGGTATTTCGCGGAAAAGGTGAGAGGACAGCTACGGTTGCATTGTCTGTATCAGGAGAGACAGAGCAGACACTGATGCTGGCAGAAAAGCTGAAAAGAAGAGGGAGCAGCCTGATATCTATTACAAATAAGGCAAACTGTTCTTTGGCGAAGATGAGTGACTGCAATATAAATTATTATGTTTCAGAGTATAAAAAAGACGAAAATTATGATCTGACATCCCAAATGGCAGTCGTTTTTATTTTGGAATTAATCGGAAGAGAATTGGAGGGCGTCCATAACGATACAGATGATCTGTTTCAAAATGATATGGAAGACTTATTTCATTAAGGTTGTAGAATGTAATGGTACGAATAGTAACCAGATAAGTAACAAAAAAAACAGGATACACGAAAAAGTATCATAATATACAAAAAAGGAAAATGAAAACAGTGCATTTTACACAATAAAGTAGAATGCCCTGTTTTTTTTATGTAACAAATTCCGTCTATATGGAACGGAAACCAGAAACAGGAAAAAGTACTGACAAAATGGAAAATGCTTGTTATACTAGCACCATCAAAACAAATGAGAAAAAATTAGGGAGGAAACAATCATGGTAATTCGATTATTTTGTGCAGCAGGAATGTCAACAAGTCTTCTGGTAAAGAAGATGGAAGAGGCAGCAAAGGAAAAAGGAAAAGATGCTGACATCGCAGCATATCCATTTACAGATATGGAACGCATGATTGAAGGCGTGGATGTAGCACTGCTCGGACCACAGGTAGGATATCAGCTTGCCAGAGCAAAAGAGATCTGTGATCCAAAAGGGGTTCCGGTAGATGTGATCCCAATGCAGGATTATGGAATGTGCAATGGAATGAATGTTTTGAAATTTGCATATAAGCTTGCGAAAAATAAATAAGAGAAAACAAAGATACACAATTTAAAGTAAAGGGTAGTAGCAAATGAAAGAGAAATTTAACGAAAAAGTAATCCCTGTGATCCTTAAGTTTATTAATACAAAGGGAATACAGTCAATAAAAAATGGTATGGTGACTTCCATGTCTCCTCTGATCATCGGATCAATCTTCCTGATCCTGTCAAACTTTCCGGTAAAGGCAGTTGTCAATGTATTAGAGTCTACAGGAATCAAAGCAGTATTAGATCAGGCATGTGGCGCAACATTCTCCATCAGTGCGATGATTGCAGTTATCGGTATCAGCTATAGCTATGCGAAACTGGAAAATCAGGAACCACTCAACTGTGCAATTATTTCATTGGCATCATTCTTGATTCTGATGCCTTCGTCCAAAACAACAGAAAGTGGAGAAGTTGTTGGTGGAATCATTGATAAGACATGGACAGCAGGACAGGGAATGATTGGAGCAATCATTGTCGGATTGATCGTACCGCTTGTTTACTGTTGGTTTTTGAAGAAAAATATACGTATTAAAATGCCGGCCGGAGTTCCGGAAGGTGTAACAAATGCATTCTCAGCATTAATCCCGGCATTCGTAATCCTGACAGGGACTGCAGTAATTCACGGTATCTGTTCTATTGGATTCAACACAACAGGTATGGAAATTATTTACAAAGTTGTTCAGACACCACTTCAGAAAATGACAGACTCCCTTGGTGGAGCAGTTCTGATGTGCTTTACAGGACCATTCCTGTGGTTCTTCGGAGTTCATGGTTCAACAGTAGTTGGTGGAATCATGACAGGACTTTTACAGGCAAACAGCCTTGCAAACCAGGCTATTATTGACAGTGGTGTAGAACTTACAATAGCAAACGGAGGCCATATTGTAACACAGCAGTTTTATGATCAGTTTATCAATATAACAGGTGCAGGTATCACAATCGGACTTGTAATGTATATGTTCTTCTTTGCAAAATCAAAACAGTTGAAAGCACTTGGTAAAGTGGGAATTATTCCGGCATTATTTGGAATCAATGAGCCAGTTCTGTTTGGTGTTCCGATCGTTATGAACCCAATGCTTGCAGTTCCGTTTATTGGAATGCCTGTGATCGCATGCTTAATCCAGTATTTTGCACTGTATACAGGAATCTGCCCATTATATGGAGCAACACAGATCCCATGGACTTGTCCACCGATTATCTCAGGATTCCTTTTAGCAGGATGGAAAAGTGCTTTACTTCAGTTAGTGATCCTTTGTGTTTCATTCTTTGTTTATCTGCCATTCATTAAGAAGATTGACAAGATGAATCTGGTTCAGGAGAAGAATCAGCCGGTAGAAGATGAGGATGAAGACTGGTAAAATCAGAATAAAAAAATAATAGCAGGACAGGAGATAGAAATGGACGAAAAATTTGAACTGGCATGTTTTCAGATTATTACATATGTAGGTACAGCAAGAACACATTTTATCAATGCGATCCAGTGTGCGAAAGAAGGAAAATATGATGAGGCAGCAGAGCTGATCAAACAGGGTGATGAAGCCTTTTCACTTGGACACAACGCTCATGCAGACCTTCTGACAATGGATGCAAATGGTGAAATTTCCAATGGGTACATGCTTCTGATGCATGCAGAAGATCAGCTTATGAGTGCAGAGGGATTCCGCATTCTTGCAGATGAATTCATTGCACTGTATAAGAGAATTGATGAGAAATAATCATTAAGACAACAGGAAGGGAACAACAATGGGATTTCGAAAAGATTTTCTCTGGGGTGGCGCAGTTGCTGCCCATCAGCTGGAAGGTGCCTATGATCGAGACGGAAAAGGCCTGAGCATTATGGACGTTGTAACCAGCGGAGATGTAAATACAAGAAGAAGAATGACAGGTGAGATTCTAAAAGGTGAGAATTATCCGAATCATGAAGCAATCGATTTTTATGATCACTATAAAGAAGATATCCGCTTATTTGCAGAAATGGGATTCAAGTGTTTCCGTACAAGTATTGCATGGACACGTATTTTCCCGAATGGCGATGAAGAACAGCCGAATGAAGCTGGATTAAAATTCTATGATGATATGTTTGATGAATGTCTGAAATATGGAATCGAACCAGTGATCACACTGAGTCATTTTGAGATGCCTCTGCATCTTGTACAAGAGTATGGTGGATGGAGAAACAGAAAACTGATTGATTTCTTCGTGAAATTTGCAGTAACTTGTTTTGAACGATACAAAGACAAAGTAAAATACTGGATGACATTTAATGAGATTAATAACCAGGCAGATATCGGTGACGGATTCATGCTTTACGCTAATTCAGGGGTTGTGGTTAAACCAAAAGAAAATGCAGAAGAATTGATGTATCAGGCATCTCACTACGAACTGGTTGCCAGTGCCGAAGCAATAAAAGCAGGACATAAGATCAATCCGGAATTTCAGATTGGCTGTATGATCGCAATGTGCCCGATCTATCCGGCTACCTGCCGTCCGGAAGATATACTGCAGGCCGAAAAAGCCATGCAGAAAAGATATTATTATACAGATGTGCATGTAAAAGGAGAGTACCCTGTAAATATTTTGAAATACTGGGAAAGAAAAGACCTTAAGATTGACGTAACAGAAGAAGATCTTGCAGTGTTGAAACAGGGATGTGTAGATTATATCGGTTTCAGTTATTATATGTCTTTCTGTACAAAAGCAGAAACAGACAATCCGGAATATGATTACCGTGGAGAAAAAGATCGCATAAAGAATCAGTATGTAAAGGCAAGTGAATGGGGATGGCAGATCGACCCGATCGGACTGCGTTATTCATTGAACTGGTTTACAGATCGCTACAAAGTACCGCTGTTTATTGTAGAAAATGGATTTGGAGCATATGATACTTTAGAAGTGGATGGAAGCATTCACGATCCATACCGTGTGGAATATCTGCGTCACCACATTTCAGAAATGAAAAAGGCGGTAGAGGAAGATGGTGTAGACCTGATGGGTTATACACCATGGGGATGCATCGACCTTGTCAGTGCCGGAACCGGTGAGATGGATAAGAGATATGGCTTCATCTATGTGGATAAACATAATGATGGAACAGGAGACTTATCCAGACGAAAGAAAGATTCTTTCGAGTGGTATAAAGAAGTTATTTCAACTAATGGTGAAAATATCAATTAGTTGACGGGATGAATGTTAAAAAAGAGTGTCTATATCAAGGAACGATAAAAGGTTCTGATATAGGCACTTTTTGCACGTGGATTCAAAAAAGAAGAGATCAGACATTATGGATTTGCATTTGAAGGAAAGAAGATTCTGATCGGGACGCGAGAATAATGTTACAAAACATGGTAAAAAAGTGCGGAAAAATGTTACAAGAACAGGTGAAAAACACGGAAAAAAGTAACGAAACACATTGAATAACATTGGAAAAATGTAGCTATGGGGTGGAACTGGCGGGATTATGAAAAGTTATCCACATTTTATAAACAAAAAAATTGAGTTATGAACAATAAACACATTGCAATTTGATATCACATCACGTATTCTAGAACTACTCCCATTAAGAGGCGAAAGATATTGTTGCCAATGGGATAGAATTTAGATGGCGACAAGTTGGAGCGGATTTTACTTTGTTTATGACATCGCTTTAGTAGTAACAAGGATAACAGAAGCTGTTTTTCAGACTTATGGGGAAGTCTGTAAGGATAGTGGATCGTTAGAAGAATACGAAAGAGAGATGATGTGAAGATGAAAAATAAATTACAACAATATTTTCCGATGATTCGCACGGAAGGTGAGGTGCTGGAAGAACTTCGGGAAAATAAGCAGCTATGGGAAACATTTTGCGGATGGGAAGAAAAATATCAGAAAGAATACCTTGACATCTGTACAGGTGTCAAAGGAGTAAAATTACTGTATGATACTTACTTTAAGGCAATTATGAATCCTGATACAAGACCGGAACGGTTAAATGATTTCCTGTCGGAAATACTTGGAAAGAAAATTAAGATTTTAAAAGTTCTGCCAAATGAATCAGCTAAAATAGCAGCGGAAAGTTCACTTCTTATTATGGATATTGTTGTTCAGTTTGAGGATGGCAGTATTGCAAATGTAGAAGTTCAGAAGGTAGGATACTTGTTTTCGGGACAGAGAAGTGCCTGCTACTCTTCGGATCTGTTGCTCAGGCAGTATAAAAGAGTCCGATTAGAATTAGGAAAATCATTTACTTATAAAGAAATTAAAAAAGTATATACAATAGTTCTGTTTGAGAAAAGCAATGCAGCTTTTACTAAGTTTTCAAAAGAACAATACATCCATCGCTTTGAACAAAAAAGCGATACTGGTGTGGAGATGGATTTGTTACAGGAATATACTTTCATTTGCCTTGACATTTTTAATAACACCATTCATAATAAAGGCAGAAAGATAGAGAGCAGACTGGAAGAGTGGCTCGTATTTTTAAGTCAGGACGATCCAGACATGATTATCAATCTGTTAAATTGCAATCCGGAATTTAAAAAGATATACGAGGAAGTCTATACTATCTGCCTGAATATGGAGAGGATGATGAGTATGTTTTCAAAAGAACTTGAGATTTTAGATCGAAACACAGTAAAATTGATGGTTGATGAGATGATAGAAGAATACACTAAAATGACGGAAGAACATGCAAAAAGGATGGAAGCGTTAGATGAAGTAGGCAGACAGATGGAAGCTGAACAGGAGAAGATGAAAGCGGACGAAGAGAAGTTGAAAGCAGACGGAGAAAAGATGAAAGCGGACGGAGAAAAACTGAAAGCCAACGAAGAAAAACTGAAAGCCAACGAAGAAAAACTGAAAGCCGACGAAGAGAAGCTGAAAGCCAACGAAGAAAAACTGAAAGCCGACGAAGAGAAGCTGAAAGTAAGAAAAGAGAAACTGAAAGCGGACGAAGAGAAGCTGAAAGCCGATGAAGTGAAATTAGAAGCAAGGAAAGAGAAGTTAGAAACAGATGTAGCTAAACAGAAAGAGCGTGCAGAGACAGCAGAAGCAGAGGTTGAGTATCTGCGAAAGCAATTAGCGGAGCTGCAAAAATCAAATAAATAATAGCGGAGAAGAGCCAATATTCGAGTTTGTCAAGAAATCCAGGAATATTGCCTCTTCTTTTTTGAACTTATGAAGAGGTAAAATAAAGGGTGTAAGTTTTTCATCTATCCTCGATATTCCCCCGGCTGGCAGTGATACTTCTCCTGGAACTTCTTATAGAAGAAGGTGACATTTTCATATCCGGCTCGTTGGGCAATTTCGGTTACCGGAAGTGTTGTCTGTCTTAACAGGTTGGCAGCAGTCTGCAGTTTCTGTGCCTGGATCAATTGAATATAAGTCATACCGGTATATTTCTTGAGAAGACGTGTAACATAGTTAGGGCTGATATGGAAAAAGTCAGCGACGGATTCCTGCGTACATGTTCTGAAATTCCGTTCAATATAACGCAGCATAGGAACCACAACACTGTTGTGTGAGTAGGAGTTTCCCTTTGTCAAATCGTCTTCATAGACGTTGATCAATTCTGCCATGATCGTGTAGAAAAGATGCATGATGATATCCGTAGAATTAATGGATGGATCGAAGCACTCACAGAACAGTTCATTAAAGAACATCGGGATTCTACGGTCATTTTCTGAGTGGAAAAGCAGGTAGTGGTCATGGTCAGTCTTTTCATTGATTGCATTGATAAAAAAGCGGGAGAGCATACTGTCATTAGAAAACTGATTAAACATATGCTCACGCAGGAAGTCCGTCTTGGGGATAATACTGATCATGATATCATTCTCTCCAAGCGGAGCAATTGAGTGTGGGCAGTTTGTGTCAATCAGGAGAACCTGGTTCTTTTGCAGCGTGATCGGATGTCCGTCAATAACCTGAGGACAGCTACCGGAATAGACATAGTTGATTTCAATGTGAGTATGGATGTGCTCCGGAACTGCACTGAAACGGGAGTTTCTCTTAATTGATATCTCAGAGAGTTCTGCATTAAGCCCGGGAGAGTGATTAGTTGGTTTATTATCAAGGGAGAAATAAGCAACATCTAAGTCCAATACAGAGTATTCAACTCCATTATATTGTTTCCTTGGCATATCTTTCCAGCCATCATAGACATATCCATTGCGATATTTTTCTTCGCTTGGAGATAGTGTGGTAAGATAATGATGTAGTGCTTTCAGATTCATAAGACAGGTACCTCCTTTGCATGAAGTGTAGCAGATTGTGTGGAAATGGTCAATGAAAAGTGAGGAATCTGATATTTTTTTCTAATGTGTGGTTGGCTATAATATAGACAATAAAGAAATGCATTTCGAGAAACTATTAGATATTAAGTGTGAGTGATGAATGGGAGGAACGTACATCATGGCAAAAGCAGATTATGGACAGCTGGCAAAGGAAGTAGTAGCTGCTGTAGGTGGTAAAGAAAATATTGTTAATGTTTCGAATTGTATGACACGTTTACGTTTTGTTTTAAAGGATGATACAATTCCAAATAAGGATGAGGTCAGCAAGATCAAGGGCGTCAAAGGCGTTATGAATCAGGGTGGTCAGTACCAGGTGATCATTGGTACTCATGTAAGTGAAGTAGTTAAGTTTGTAAAGACAGAAGCCGGAATCACAGAGAACAGTAAGAAGGTAAATAAAGAAGATTACCAGGTGATGAAAAAAGACAGTCTTTGGAATCGTTTCTTTAAGGTGATCTCCGGATGTATCATGCCAATGATTGGCCCAATGATCGCAGGAGGAATCTTGAAAGGAATCCTTGTGATTCTTACAACAATAGGTGTGCTTACAAAGACGGATGGAACATACCTTGTACTTTATGCAGCATCTGATGCAATTATGTACTTTATGCCGATTATCGTAGGATTTTCATGCGGAAAGATTTTTGATTGTAATCCATATACGACGGCTGCGATTGGAGCGGCGCTTGTATATCCGGATCTGGTGGCAGCGATTGCAGCAGAAGGTGGAATCACATTCCTTCATATTCCGGTATCCACAACAACTTATGCGAACACATTATTCCCAATTATTCTGGCATCTTTCTTCGCAAGCAAGGTGGAAAAGCTGGCAAAGAAGGTGCTTCCAGAGATGATTCAGTTAATGATGGTTCCTACAGTTGTACTTGCAGTGACAGTTCCGCTTTCTTATTTAGTAATCGGACCGGTTATGCAGTATGTTTCTAATGGACTTTCAGCAGTAGTTTGTGGAATCTTTAATTTCAGTCCAATCCTTGGTGGTTTGCTTTTTGGAGCGTTCTGGCAGTTGGTTGTTCTCCTTGGTTTACATGCAGCATTTATCCCGGTATTGATGAATAACCTGTTTACACTTGGAAGCGATCCAATCAATGCGATTCTCGGCTTGACAGTATGGGCACTTGCCGGAGTAGCGCTTGGATATTCACTTAGAGCAAAAGATCCGGATAAACGTAGCGCCGGATTCGGTAGTCTTGCATCCGCACTCTGTGGAGTAACAGAGCCGGCAATTTATTCTATTGCTGTGCCAAATATGAAATTATTTGCCTGCGCTTGGATAGGCGGAGGAATCTCTGGTGCAATCCTCGGAGGGCTCGGAGCTAAATTATATGCACTTGCAGGAGACGGACTCTTCCGTATTCCTGGAATGATCAATCCGGCAGGACTGGACATCAGTTTCTATGGATTTATCGCGTGTGCAGCACTCGCATTTATAGTGTCAGCGGTACTGGCATACATTGTACAGGGAAAAGAAGAGAAGAAAAACTAAAAGCTAGTAATGATACAAGGGAGACAGAAAATGAAGAACGGATTATATCCATTTTTTTGGCAGCATGGAGAAGAACATGCGATATTGAGTGAATATATGGACAAGATAGCAGAAAGTGGGATGAAAGGGGTGTGCATAGAGGCACGCCCGCATCCGGACTTCGTTGGAGATCAGTGGTGGAGCGATTTGGATCTGATTCTTGCGAAAGCAAAAGAAAATGAGATGAAAGTCTGGATCCTCGACGACTCCCATTTCCCAACAGGATATGCGAATGGTAAAGTGAAAGAATGCTATCCACAGTATTTGAAAAAATATCTTGCTATGCGCCGTTATGATGTGCAGGGACCGATGCGTCAGATGCGTATCGATCTGAAACTTTTGAAAGGAAGACCGTGGGACAAACCGGATCCGGAACAGGAGATCCTGAAAGTCTACATGGCAAAACGAATCAGCCGCTATACTGAGCCGGGAGATCCGATCAATGCAGAGACTTTGACAGATATCACAGAATGTATGGATATGGAAAAACGCCTTCTGACACTGGATGTCGAAGACGGTGCATGGAGCATTTTCATTCTTTACCTGACCGGAAAAGGCGGCGAAGAGGCGACAAAAGATTACCTCAACCCACTCATAAAAGAAGCAACACAAGTTCTCATTGACGAGGTTTATGAACCGCACTATGCACATTACAAAGAAATGTTCGGAACGTTGATCGAAGGCTTCTTCTCAGACGAACCGAGATTTGGAAATGAAAAAGGAACAGAAGCGCGTATCGGATCTGACATGGTTCTTCCGTGGAGAGCCGGACTTGAAAAAGAGCTGGGATTTGATGCAAAATATTTGCCACTCTTATGGGTAAATGCAAATGGAGCCGAAGCAGAAATTCGTTACCAGTACATGGATCTGATCACAAAGCTGTATCGTGATAATTTTACAAATGTTCTTTCAGACTGGTGTCATGCACATGGTGTGATGTATCTTGGACATACGATTGAAGATAATGGCGCACATGCAAGACTCGGTTACGGAACAGGACATTATTTCCGCGGACAGGAGACTATGGACTACGCAGGAATTGATGTGATCGGAGGACAGCTTGTTCCGGGAATGAATTATCATCATGACGCATTCAATACTGGTGGAAGCAATGGAGAATTTTACCACTATGCACTCGCAAAACTGGCTTCATCCGCAGCACATTTAGACCCGCTCAAGAACGGGAATTCCATGTGTGAAGCCTTCGGAGCTTACGGATGGAACGAAGGACTGAAGATGATGAAGTGGATCGCAGATCATCTGATTGTACGTGGAATCAATCACATTGTTCCACATGCTTTTGATCCAAAGAAATTCCCGGACTTCGATTGCCCGCCGCATTTCTATGCGCATGGAATGAATCCGCAGTTTCGGTATTTCTCAACATTCAGTAATTATGTGAATCGTCTGATGGAATTGTTCAGAGACGGAACACACCCGGCGAAGGTTGGAGTGCTCTATCCGGCTGAGCAGGAATGGGGCGGAGAGTATATGCCAATCGAGAAACCGGCAAGAGCACTGACGGAACATCAGATCAGTTTTGATATCATTTCACTGGATTACCTTGCAGGCGCAGAGCTGCAGGAGAAACAGTACATTATCAATGGACAGAAATTCGAGGTGCTGGTTGTTCCTTATAGCATTTTCCTGCCACAGCAGGGAAAAGAGCTTCTTAGTCAATTAGAGCAGTCGGGGGTTCGTGTGATCTATCTTGAAAAAGAGATTTATAACTTTGATGTGCAGAAAGAATTGGGACAATATCAGGCAGTAAAATTTACGAATGCATATCCGGAGCTTGCAGTCGGGGAATATATGAAAAATGATGTGTATTGTCTTATGTTATTTAATGAAAATATTGGAAATACAATCGATACAGAACTGACAATTTCAGACAGAAATGCAGTCTATCGTTACGATGCATTTGCCAATACTTTGACAGAAGTATCACAGACAGCAAAGCTTGTTCTGCAGCCATATGAATCAGCGGTATTTCTTCAGGGAGAAGAAAATCAGGTGAAGGCGATCGCGGAAGAACTGGAGGCCGTTTTCACGGAAGGGTTTGATAGAAGAAGTGGTGAGAAAATATTTGCTACAGATGATGAAATGGAAGACAGAACCAATCTGCTTCCGGAAAAATGGAAAGTAACATTTGCAGACAGCTGCTCCTATCCAGAATTCAATGAAACAGTTCCGACAGATAAGTTGGACCTGATCAGTAGCATTACAGGATATGAAAACAAATCAGGAACTGTGCGCTATGAAGGAACAACCCAACTGGAAAAGAAAGATATAGAAAGAAGTATTTGGCTTGATCTGGGCAATGCCTATGAGACAGCGGAAGTGTTTGTAAATGGAAATTCCGCAGGTGTTCGTATCTGTAAGCCATATTGCTTTGAGTTGACAGGACTTCTTAAAGAAGGTGAGAACCGGCTGGCAATTGAGGTAACAAACACACTTGGTACACAGATGAGAGATGCAATCAGCCATTATCTTCCAATTGAACCGTTTGGTGTTGAAGGAATGGTGCATCTTTACATGGGAAAATAAATTTGAAAATCAGAAAAATTCAGCAGGAGGCAGTAAGATGAGTTTACCGGAAAATTTTTTGTGGGGCGGCGCAACAGCAGCGAACCAGTGCGAAGGTGCATATAATGTGGATGGAAGAGGACTGGCAAATGTCGATATATGTCCGGCAGGAAAAGATCGCTTCAAGGTAATGCTTGGACATGGAGAGACACTAGAGCCGGATACAGAACATATCTATCCGGCAATGGAAGGAATCGACTTCTATCATCATTACAAAGAAGATATCGCACTTCTTGGTGAAATGGGATTCAAGACCTTCCGTCTGTCGATTGCCTGGTCAAGAATCTTTCCAAACGGTGATGACGCAGAACCAAACGAAGCAGGACTTCAATTCTATGAAAATGTATTTAAAGAATGCCACAAATACGGAATTGAGCCGCTTGTTACGATCACACACTTTGATTGCCCGATTCATCTGACGAAAGAGTACGGAGGCTGGAAGAACCGAAAACTGATCGAGTTCTATAAGAAACTCGTAACCGTACTTTTTACACGCTATAAAGGTCTTGTAAAATACTGGCTGACATTTAATGAGATCAACATGATCCTTCACCTTCCATTTATGGGGGCAGGACTTGTCTTTAAAGAAGGAGAAAATGAGACACAGGCGAAATATCTTGCGGCACATCATGAGCTGGTAGCGTCTGCAGAAGCAACAAGAATCGCTCATGAGATCGATCCGGAGAATAAGGTCGGATGTATGCTGGCAGCTGGTCAGACTTATCCATACTCCTGTGCGCCGGAAGATGTATGGAAAGCGATGGAAAAAGATCGCGAAAACTACTTCTTCATCGATGTACAGGCAAGAGGTGAGTATCCGGCTTATGCAAAGAAATTCTTCGAAAGAGAAGGAATCCAGCTCGATATCACAGAAGAAGATGAAAAGCTCCTGAAAGAAAATACAGTTGATTTTGTTTCATTTTCTTACTACTCTTCCAGATGCGCAAGTGCGGATGCAAGCGTTGATACAACAGAAGGGAATGTATTCGCAACAGTCAAAAATCCATACCTGAAAGCAAGCGAGTGGGGATGGCAGATTGATCCGTTGGGACTTCGTATTACAATGAATGCACTGTATGACAGATATCAGAAGCCGCTCTTCATCGTAGAAAATGGACTCGGAGCGGTAGACCAGCCGGATGAGAACGGCTATGTAGAAGATGATTACCGTATAGAATATTTGAAAGCACACATTTTAGCTATGATGGACGCCGTAGAGATTGACGGTGTGGAAATTATGGGTTATACTTCATGGGGATGCATTGATTTAGTTAGTGCTTCAACCGGTGAAATGAAAAAGCGTTATGGCTTTATCTATGTTGACAAAGATGATAATGGAAAAGGCACGCTGAGACGTACAAAGAAGAAATCATTTGACTGGTATAAGACCGTAATTGAAACCAATGGACAATGTTTAAAAGAAAGAGGCGAGAAGTAGGTATGTTTTCATTTTTCAAGAAAAAACAGGCTCCTGCAGAAGAGAATAAGCCATTCGTTGTAAAGGCTTATCTGTCAGGAAAAGTAGTACCAATCGAGGAAGTAAAAGACGAGGTGTTCTCATCAAAAGCATTAGGTGACGGACTTGCAATCGAGCCGGAAGAGAATGTAATCGTGGCACCATGTGACGCAACAGTATCTGTGCTGATGGAAGGTTCCAGACATGCAGTTGGACTTACACTTGCGAACGGAGTAGAGATTTTGATCCATGAAGGAATCGACACTGTGAATATGGAAGGTGACGGATTCGAGTACTTCGTAAAAGAAGGAGATAAGGTAAACGCAGGAGACAAGCTGCTTTCATTTGATCCGGAGAAAATCAAAGAACACGGATATGAGAAAACATGTATTCTCGTAGTTACAAACGGAGACGATTATCCGGATATGAAGCTGCACACAGGAATGGATGCAGTACAGGGCGAGACAGTGATCGCTGAATTTTAATATTGACTTTATGAAGATTGACCGCTGAGGATGGAGCAGAGTTTTGAAACCGTTCTTGGTGGTCTTTCTTTTTTGCAAAGACGAAACGTTTCGCCTTTGCAAAAGTAGAAAATTTATAATATAACTCAGAATGGTAGTGGTGATAGCTGAATAGAAATAGAGATAAGGCGAATAAAAGGAAAAAATAATACAAAATACATAATCTATTTCTAGACAAAACATAATAATGTGTCTAAAATACGAAAAAATGATAAAAAAACTCGAGAAAATAGGTGAAAATTACTAAAATGCAATTGACAATAGAATATCTGTGTACTATAATCTGCTTGACGTAAAAAAGAAGGCTAAAGTCTTGGATTTGAACGAACCGTTTCATGAAGAGAAACAGGAAATCAAGACAAAGGAGTCAATGATGTATGAAGAACGATTTGAAGCACCTAAGAAGAAGCGAATTGATCGATCTGATCTATGAGATGAAGAAGCGGGAGATAGAGCTTCAGACCAGGCTGGATGAGGCAGAGGCAAAGCTTCAGGTCAGAGGGATCACGATTGAGAAAGCAGGAACGATCGCAGATGCTGCAATGCAGCTAAGTGGCGTATTCCAGGCGGCACAGGAAGCTGCAGATACATATCTTCTATCAATAAAGGAAAAGGAAAAAGAATTAGCACAGCTGATAGAAGAGGCGAAAAAGGACAAGGGAGATTGGGATTGTGAAAAAGAAGGCGAGACTTTCAGTTGATATCCCTACAATAGAAGAAGTTGAGAATGAGCAGAAAAGACTGAGACATCAGGAAGTTTATAGGAAAACACTAAGGGGAACAATAGCAGTATTGATCGTTGTCGCAGCTGTTTCTGTATTGGTGGCAACCTTGTGGATGCCGGTTCTGCAGATTTACGGTTCTTCCATGTCGCCGACATTGGAAGCAGGGCAGATCGTAGTATCGGTGAAGACCAATCAGTTAAAAACCGGAGAGGTGGTTGCATTCTGGCAAGGAAATAAACTTCTTGTGAAGCGTGTGATCGCAGGTCCGGGACAGTGGGTTGATATTGATATGGACGGAAATGTGACGGTTGACGGAAAAGAACTGACAGAAGACTATTTAGATGTGAAAGCACTGGGAAATTGTGATGTAGAGCTTCCACATCAGGTAGAGGAATCACGTTGGTTTCTTATGGGAGATAACCGAGACGTATCCGTAGATTCAAGAAGCGTTGCGATAGGTGATGTTTCAAAAGATCAGATTGAAGGAAAGATTGTATTTCGAATCTGGCCATTGAAAGAATTTGGAAGTATACAATAAAAAACTTGGAAACAAAAATAAAAGATGGTATCGAAGGGAAGGACGGAAAAGGAATAAGACAGCAGATACGAAACCGGAAGAAGGCTGAGTAATGCAGAGAAATTGGAGAACAGAGTATTTCAAAAACTTAATAAAAGATAAAACCAGAACGAAAAGATGGAGAAAGGTATTGCTCTGTCTTTCTTGTGTTGTAGTTTTTTGGACAGTTTATGCACTGATTCTGCCGGCTATCACACTGGAAAGTAAGAAATGTAATATTGAAGAGCATACGCATAGCGCGGAGTGTTATTCAGAGAGTCAGGAACTGATCTGTGGGAAAGAAGAACATGTCCATACGGCGGAGTGTACGTCGATAAGTAATAATGACTCGTCCAATTCGGGGGAAGATGCAGGAACTGTGCCAGACACTTCTGGGAATGATGCGAATGGAAACGAAGAGGGGAAAAATACTCCAGAAGAATCTGTAATACCAGAGGAATCCATAGTACCGGCGGAACCAGAGACGTCAAGTGGAACGGGAACAACAGAAACACCTGGTGAGACAGGGGAGTATGTGCTGAATGACCATACTGATCAAATCACATCAGTTACATTCACATATAAAAAGGACGGCAAAGAAGTAGAAGTTGATAAAGGACAAACAATCGATACTCCAGATGATTTGAGCATGAATATCAAAGTTGTATTTAAATCTATTCCGGTAGCAACTTTAAGAGAGCATAATGGAAAATTTGTTTATAATCTTCCTAAAGAATTTCAAATTAAAGAGACAACTACAAAAAATATGACAGAAGATAGTAAAGTGATCGGAACAATCACTGTGGATACAAATGGAAAAGTAGTTGTTGCATATAATGATGAATATTTAAACGGATTGAATGCGAATTCAACAATTGGTGGAAATTTCTTCGCAGCTGCTGAACTCAAATTAAACTCAGTAACAGAGGGAAATGGAAAGACAACTGTCACAACACCAAACGGTGATATCACAATCAATTTAGGCACGGATTATAATGAACACTATGGAACGGTTACAGTAACCAAGCAGTGCAGTAAAGAAGATAAAAGCGGTGATTATATTAAATATACAATTACTGTTACTGCAGGTGAAGATGGAATCAAGAATCTATATGTAGTTGATCAGTTTACAGAAAATAAAAATCTGGTAAATTATGTTGGTATTGAAAAGACTAAAAAAAATCTTGATTCCACAGCGAACCAACAAAATCCATATGAAACAATTACAAGCAGTGAGAGCAGTCCGGCACCAGGAACGATTTATTTAACAAATGAAGCAAATTCGGGACAAAAGATTCCGGAATCAATCACAGATACTACAGCTGTTACAGAACCGGGAAGCTTTGTATGGAATATTGCAGAGATGAAGGCGGGAGAAATCCGGACACTGACTTATTTTGTTAAGTTAAAAGATACTGCGGGAATCATAAATGTAGAGAATAATCAAAACATTAAAAACAAAGCACAATTATATACAAAAGGTGTAAGTGATAAGATTTATACAAAAGGTGATTCAGAAAATGTCTTTCAACCGCATATTGATTATACAATGCAAAAAGAGGCTGCAACACCAACAAAAGATGCGGAAGGAAATTATATCATTGAATATACATTAAGATTTAGTTTAAATGAGGCAAGTAATTATCCACTTAAAAATTTTGTTTTTTGGGATTATCTGAATTATTCAGGGTATACAACTCATGGTGATATGCATCCATATATTTCTTATATTCCAGAATCTTTTCAAGTAATTAATTCTAAAAATGAAAATATTACTGAGAATATGGATATATATTGGGCAAAAGGAAATGATGAAAATTACAAAAAAGATTGGGATTTTGAGACAGATGGAAACCCGGTGCGCTTTAGAATAATGGGGAAAGAGGGAAGCCCTATTAATATTAATCCCGGAGAAACATATTCAGTGACTTATCAATTAAAAGTACAGCCCGAAGTATATGCAGTAATGAAAGCAAACAGTGTAGAGATAAAAAATAAATATCTTGCATCTTGCAGCAATGCGTGTAAATCAGATGGTTACATAGGAAATACAGGGCGTACAGTCACTTTAAACGATTATCAATGGGTGCAGAAGACGAAGGACAACGAACCTACAAGCGAAAGCGTGGATATTTCGATACCTTCTGATCAAGAGAAGTACCAATATACAAGTGAAGGTATTTCCAAAATATCATCAGAGTCTTCTGGAACTTCAGAATCTGTTACTGTCCCGGCAGGAAGCTGGAAATATACAGTTATTGTCAACAAGACACTTGGTCAATGGGATCTGACGGATACTACTATGACAGATACATTAAGTCCGGATTACATGCAATATGTTGGTTATGTGAAGATTACGGCATATGAAGAAGGAAAAGAAGAACCTGTTAGAACAAAGTGGCTTGATATTGATGAAAAATCATCGTTTTCTTTAAAACCGTCTCAGATTGGTTGGACAGAAAATTTATACTGGTATAAATTCGAGTATTATGCAACCCCAAAAAATTTGGGCACAATCAGTAAAGAGAATGTAACAAATACATTTAAATTAGATAAAGCAAGAAGAAACGGACAAGAGTTTGCTTTTGGGGACGCTGTAAAATCTTCACAGACAGTGACGATTACCGGTCATTATAATTTAAATGCACAAAAGAAGGCATGGTATTATGAAAAGCCGGAAGAGAATGCAACAACATGGCAGAATGGTCAGCTATATTGGATTATTGAAGTGAAAGGATCTGTGATAAAAAAAGGTACTCAAATAAAGGATGCGATATATGGAGATTCTAACGTGACAGATTCTTTTATGCATCCGGATGGAACTTCGATAGCTGGTATTTACAAAGGTAATTTAGGAAAAATAGAAAATTCTTATAAAAATTTTACTGAATTTGAATCGAACTATCAAAATGGTAATGTACAAGATATAGCGCAGGAGTTTACACTTACATACAACACTACAAAGCCGGGATGGAATGAGAACCAGTGTAATGATATGTTCATTAAGGCGAAACAAGATATTGAACTTGGAGAAAATCAAAATCTGTATATTATTGTCAGAACAGAACCTATGAGGTTACCAGATACATATCGTGTGCCAAGGACATATAGAAATAGAGTCTTTATAATTGATTCAGGAAAAACTGAAAATGAACAAAGAGAAATGGGCTCTGCGGAACAAAAACTTTATTACGGTGGGGATATTCTAAAAGAGCTAGGTCAGACCTTTAAATATGATAGTACTGATGGTACTGTTGAAGTTATTGAGCCTGGAAAAGATGAAGGTAACATAAGCAGAATTTGCACAAATCTGTTGACAAGTGGTGTATATGCATCATGGGCATTTAAAGTGAATTATACCGGTGAACTGCAAGGCGCTTATCGTGTGCTGGAAGAAATTCCGGATGGTATGGAGCTTGCATATATTCGTATAAAATGGCATGGAGATGCAGCACGGAATATTGTATCAAAAGACATTACAGAACTTGGTGAAGGGTGGAAAAGAGAAAGAAATCTTACAACTACGGATCGCCAGGAATCAAACCAGGAAACCATTTATTATGTGAATAAAAACGGAAAACAGGCATTAATTGAGCTTGGTGAATTCACCGCCGGAAAAATTGTAGATAATTACTCCGTCGATGTACAGGTTGTCTGCAGAGTAACGGATAAAGATGTTTTACTTGGTGGTAAACAAAAAACATTTACTAATAAGGTTACGCTACAAAATGCAGACGGAACAGAGAATATATCTACAGCCACAGCGACTGCAACGATCAGTGACAATAACCTGACGAAAAAGAATAACCTGACAGACGAAAGTAATCATACAATGATAGCACCAAGTACAAGCCAACGTCTGACTTATACGATTACTGCAAATGCACGTGGTCAGCAATTATTAACAGGTGATGGAGAAACATTAACTATAGTTGATAAGCTGGGAGATAATTTAAGCTTAGTTGGTGATTCTTTTAAAGCAAAAAACCTGAAAGATAGTAGTGAGGTTAAAATAAATCCAAAATATGATCCGAAGACTAAGATCATTGAAATCGAAATCCCGGATAAAACTCCAGTTGAAATTACTTATTCAGCAACAGTAAATGTTGCGCCGGATACGGATACGAAAGTAAATGTTACGAATGAAGTTTATTGGAAATCATATTCTTCTGGTGGAGGAGCAACCAATACAATTAACAATTATTTCTATACGTTGAATGCAGGTGGTAGCACCGAAAGTACAGAACATCCTACTCTAACAATTACTAAAATAGATCAGGATGATATGAGTAATAAAATGCAAGGGGTTAAATTTAGCATTTATGAATGTAAATTAGAGGAAGATAAGATTCAACGTAAATCAGAGAGTGAAGTTGCAAGCGGAACGACAAATGAAGCTGGGGTTTATACCGTAGAAACTACGAAGCTGAATTACAATACGATCTATGAAGTGAAAGAGATGGAAACGATAGACGGATATATTCGTGATGAGACATCATATTATACTATGTGTGTAAAAAAGGAATCCGGACAATACTCAGAGGGAGTAGAACAGTATATTACTTATCGTGAAAAGAAGAATAATCCAAATCAATATAAGATCGCATATGATTTACAGTCATTTAATTTGGATGTTTATAATGCTCAAAAAGGAATTATTGTTAAAAAAGCCTTTATCAATGACGCAGCTGGAACTTCTCGCAATCCAGTAAGTGGAACCTATAGATTTGGTCTTTATAACAATGCTGATGGAACTGGTAATCCACTGGAAATAGTTACTATTGAATATAATCCGGGTGACAAGGGAGTGAAGACAGCAAAGTTTAAGAACCAAGAGCTAAATACAACATATTATGTATTTGAGTTGGATGACAACAAACAACCGATCAAAGCTTCACAAGAAGCAACAATAAACAAACAGCAGTATATAGTAACATATTCTAATAAGGCTACCAATAATGCTGCTAAGTGTGGTGATACGGTAACGGTGACAAACCAAAGCCATACAAAAATGCTGCCGGCAACCGGTAGCTGTGGAACTCTTCTTTACAGATTAGCAGGAACGATATTAATATTTTTTGCGGGTCTGCTAATGCTGATAAGATATAGAAAAAAATAATAAAAGAGAGTGTATGCTTCCCTGCCCCTAAAAAAATCGGGGGGGTGGTAACGAAAAAACGAGGAGGAAGTAGAATGAAGATTATTAAGAAGATTACTGCCATGATGCTCTCAATTATGATGGTATTAGGAATGTGTAGCGTGGTAAGCGCAGCGGGAACAGGAGCAGAAAAAAAAGGAACGATTACAATCGATAATGCTATTGTAAATCAGGAGTATAAGATTTATAAGATTTTAGACTTGGTGAGTTATGAGTCTAAGAAGGATGAGTCGGGAAAAGAAATAGGTCTTTATTCTTATAAACCGGCAACAGGATGGGAGAATTTCTTTGATGATGGGCAGCCTGGACATGATTATGCAACTGTTAATAAGGATGGATATGTTGAGTGGAGAGAAGGAGCTAAAGCAGATGAATTAGCAAAGGTTGCATTGAAATATACTACTACTAAGAATATCAAAGAGACAAAATCTGCGACTGCGACTGCGACAACAACAACAACTACAACTACAGTAACATTTACTGGTCTTGAACTTGGTTACTACTTAGTAGATTCAAGTCTTGGTACACTTTGTGGACTTGATACAACAAATCCTGACATGACTATTCAAGAAAAGAATGATGTGCCGAGTGTAGAGAAGAAAATCGAAATTACAAATGATACCTTAGCAGAAAAGAATTCAGCAAATTTAGGAGAACAAGTTATTTTTAAAACAACTATTAGTGTGAAACCGGGTGCAAATAATTATGTTTTGCATGATAAGATGGATTCTAATTTGGCATTTGGAGGAATACTGCATGTTTATGATGATTACAATGATAGTTATCAATATGTGGCACAGTCAGACTTGCAGCCTAATACTCCGGCAGACTTTCAGCTTATTAATAAGCCGAAAGACTGTACTTTTGAGTTGAAATTCTTAGATAAATTTTATAAGAATAGGGCAGAACTTATAAATCAGAAGAAAGTAACAACTATTACTGTTGAATATTGTGCCATAGTAACAGATGGCGCAATTGTGAACAAACCTATGAATAATACAGCATGGTTAACATATGGTGATAATAACACAGAGAGTAATAAATCAGAAACAAATACATACACATATGGAATTCCGGTATTTAAACACACAGGTACAGGAGAAAATAAACAAGCACTTGCAGGAGCAGAGTTTAAATTATATACAGATGCAAAATGCACGGAAGCTAACGTTCTTAAATTTAAAACAAATAGTGATAAATACCGTTATACTGAAACAGACGGAAATGAAATTTTAACATCTCCTGCTACTGGTATGATTAACATTGAAGGTATAAAAGAAGGTACATATTATCTTAAAGAGACTAAAGCACCAAAGGGATATAACTTGTTGAAAGATGCAATAGAAATTACTATAGACGCAAATGGACAAATTAAAATAGATGGAGTAGAAGTTGAAAGGGTTGAAGTAAAGAACAACGCCGGTTCCATCCTCCCATCTACAGGTGGTATTGGTACAACTATATTCTACATCGCAGGAGCTTTATTAGTACTTGCTGCTGGTGTTGTACTGATTGCAAAGAAGAGAACAGACTCTAAATAAAGACTGAACGGTTACTTTGAATAGTAACATGATGAAATTTGTTGTAAGGGGAATGGTATCATTCCCTTTACAACAGTAAGGAGAGAATTGTAACATGAGAAAGCACATTTCAACGATTATTGCAGGAATTATCTTTGTTACAGGGCTGTCCTTACTGTTGTATCCAACAGTGAGTAATTATTGGAATTCATTACATCAAACGAAAGCGGTTGCAAATTATTCGGATGCGATGGAGAAGATGGATAAGCAGAAGAAGCAGGATGCGATTGATGCGGCGAAGGTATATAACGAAGCTCTTTTATCGAATGCCGGTCGTTTTACACCGACGGAAGAGGAATTGAATACCTACAAAAGCTTATTGAACGCAGATAGTACGGGAATGATGGGATACATTGAGATTCCTGAGATTCGATGTGAGCTTGCGATTTACCATACGGTGGATGAGTCAGTCTTACAGGTGGGCGTAGGACATCTGGAAGGCTCAAGTTTACCGGTGGGCGGAAGTGGAACACACTGTGTTTTATCCGGGCATAGAGGACTTCCGAGTGCACAGCTATTTACGAAGCTGGATCGTCTCAAAAACGGAGACATTTTCACTCTTCATGTATATGATCAGGTGCTGACCTATGAGGTGGATCAGATTGCAATTGTAGAACCGACAGATTATGGTTTGTTTCAGATTGAGGAAGGACAGGATCTGTGTACATTATTTACTTGTACACCTTATGGTATTAATACGCATCGTTTGCTTGTACGCGGACATCGAATCGAGAGCCATGGAGAAAGTAATGTGAGGGTTACATCGGATGCGGTTGAGGTAAGTAATATATTGGTTGCGGTATGTATTGCCATTCCGCTTCTAATCATCAGTTTCCTTGTAGTGGATTGGTCCGCTAGTCGTTCGAAGAAAAAGAATAAGAAATAAATGAATCAGTGGGAGGAAGGTTATGCAAAGTCAAAAGAAAAGAATCCGCCACAGAGATAGGAATTATATGATATACGTGCTGATGTTTCTCATTGTGCTGACCGGGATGCTTGGAATCTTAAAGGGCAGTCCGGTTCAGGCAGCGGAAGAAGAGAGTACGCAGAAGGGAAGCATCTCGCTCGTCTGCCCGGTTGAGGGGATGGAATTATCCTTGTACCGTGTGGCAGAGTATGAGGAGTCAGGCAGCTTTACATTGACGGAACGATTCCGGAAGTATCCGGTCTCACTGGAGCAAAAGAGCCAGGAGGGCTGGCAGGGTGCAGCGGATGCACTGGCGGACTATATCAGACGTGACGGAATCACAGCAGATGCAGTGCTTATATCAGGTTCGGACAAGACAGTATGTTTTACAGATCTTAGCCGGGGACTTTATCTTGTGTTGGGACAGACAACAGAGCAACAGGAAGACGGCAAGACACAGATCTATGAGCCACAGACAGCATTGATCGCATTGCCGGATGGTTCGCAGGGAACTTCAGAAGGGAAAGATCCGTATCAGGTAACAGCGGTTCTGAAGTTCGAGAAGAACGACAAGCCGGGAAAGCCGGAGAAACCGGGAAATCCAGAAGAGACGAAGATTCATGTATTGAAAGTGTGGAAGCAGGATCAGGAGAAAGAACGTCCGGATGCTATCGTGGTAGAGCTGCTGCAGACAGATGAGGAAGGGAATACAACAGTCGTTGACCGCCAGACACTTACGAAAGAAAATCAGTGGTCTTATACATGGGAGAATCTTTCCGCTCAGATGCGTTGGAGCGTGTCAGAGGCAGAGGTGCCGAAGGGGTATACTGTTGCTGTTACGCGTGAAGGAAATACAGTTGTCTTGACAAATACAGCAAAGAAGCCGGGAAAGTCGGATGGAGAAGTGAATCCACCATCGAAGAAGCCGACGGATAAGACAACAAATAAAATAACAGACAAGACATCAGACAAGCTTCCGCAGACAGGACAGCTCTGGTGGCCGGTACTTGTGCTTTTATTTGCAGGTGTGATCTGTCTGCTGGTGGGAAGAGTTTTACGGGATAGAAAAGAAGAGAAGAATAGATGAACAAGAAGAAAAAGAATTGGATAGGAAAGATATTTACAATCACAGGGTTGCTGCTTTTCGCGGCAGCCCTTGCTCTTTCTGTATACAATCTCTGGGATGGTTATCGGGCAGAGCAAAGCAGAGAGAAGCTGTTGGAAGAATATAGAGACAAGAACCAGAACATTTCTGATGAGGGAGAGCAGGCAGAAGAATCTGACGGACAGATACCGGATTATCAGCTGAATCCGGAGATGGAGATGCCGGAGATCATATTAGAAGATCTGGACGGCGCAGCGTGCATCGGAGTGCTTGAGATACCGGCAATCGACTTGAAGCTTCCGGTATTGAGCAAATGGAGCTACCCGCTTCTGAAGAAAGCACCTTGCCGCTATTCGGGCAGTGCTTATCTGGATAATCTCGTGATTGCGGCACATAATTACAGAACACATTTCGGGAAGTTGAAAGAACTGGAGATGGGTGACGAGGTGATCTTCACAGATGCAGCCGGAAACCGGTTCGAATACAAAGTGGCGGTGGTAGAAGCATTGACTCCACAAAGTGTGGAGGATATGACAAGCGGAGAGTGGGCGTTGAGCTTGTTCACTTGTACGCTGGATGGGAAGAGCAGAGTGACAGTGCGGTGTGAGGTTTCCGGTCACACATCGTGTCAGCAGTAACGAGCAGTAAAAGATTTGTTTGACATAAGAAAAAAGAAATGCTAATATAATAAATAGAAAGGTGCTACCGATGACGGTTCGCCTGATATTTTATAGGGTTAAAAATAACCGCAGAGTTTCTCAGGCTGGGCGGTTATTTTTGCGTCTTGGAATCATGCTTTCCACGCACGTAACCAAGACTATAAAAAGTCGCACACAGTGAAGTCACTGCAATAAGGTCAGTAATGGTCAGCATAGGCCAATTCTCCTCTCCAAGATTTCTCAAATGAGAGATGATCTATGTAATCGGAGCTATGAACTCTCCGCGCAAAGCGAACCGCCATTCACGTCAATGTGAAGTAGCACCCCAGGCATAAAGCCTGAACATATGATAGCAAATATGTTGAGAAAAATCAACATAAAAAGTGACACATATAAAACAAAAAGCAAATCTTATCGCTTTGACATGTACGCCGGATGGAAAGAACAGAGTGACGGTGCGGTGTGAGAAATAAATGCGAAAATTATTGCAGTTAACCCCACTATTTCCCTGATTTATGCAACAAATTGCAGGAGACGGTTATTTTATTGACCGTCTCTTTTTTGTGTGATATAACCTAATCATAGCAAACAACAAACGTTTGTAATATGAAAA
>OLHG01000108.1_pt1 | contig 55468 bp, 56 predicted proteins | sample 1605971 | NCBI WGS metagenome assembly OLHG01 (sample SAMN03283289) | human gut metagenome | biome: human-associated habitat; material: feces | host: Homo sapiens | place: Peru | collected 2012 | reverse complement strand
TTGTTTTAAAATAATTTTAACAAGTTCTAAATTTGTTCTTTCAGAATGACCACCTAAATTATATACTTCTCCAATCCTACCTTGTCTAACAATCATATCCACTCCGACATTATGATCGTGTACGTGAATCCAATCTCTAATATTTTCTCCTTTTCCATAAACGGGAATTGTTTCATTTTTTAATGCTCTAGAAATAACAACAGGAATTAATTTTTCAGGGAATTGATATGGCCCATAATTATTTGAGCATCTAGAAATAGTTATAGGAAGACCAAACGTTCTATAATAAGCCATTACTAAAAGATCAGCTCCGGCTTTACTAGACGAGTATGGACTTGACGTATGAATTGGAGTTTCTTCTGTAAATTTCAAATCTGGTCTATCAAGTGGTAAATCGCCATAAACTTCATCTGTTGATACTTGATGATATCTTATGTTCCCATATTTTCTTGCTGCATCCATCAACACTTGTGTTCCAGCAATATTTGTTTGAATAAATATTCCAGGATTTTTGATTGAGTTATCTACGTGACTTTCTGCTGCAAAGTTAATTACAATATCAAATTTTTCTTCTGAAAATAATTTATCAACAAAATTTCTATCTGTTATATCGCCTTTAACGAATTTAAAATTTTCTTTGCTTTCTAGTTTTTTTATATTATTATAGTTTCCAGCATATGTTAAAGCGTCCAAACATACAAATTTATCATTAGGATAAGTTGAAGTTTCATAATGTAAAAAGTTACTTCCAATAAATCCTGCTCCTCCAGTTACTAAAATTTTCATAAAATCACCTATTTTTTCCTTTCTCTAATGATTCATTTAATTCTATATTATATCTATTTATTGCATCTTGCCATGTTGGTAAAGTGTTAAATCCATTTTCTATTAAACACTTCTTACTTAATCTTGAATTTTTTGGCCTTTGTGCTTTACTTTGACCATATTCTTTAGTTGTTACATGATTTACTTTAATATCTAAATTATTTGATTTAAATATATATTCTGCAAAATCTGCCCATGAAGTAAATCCCTCATTATTTGCATGATATATTCCGTATTTATCAGTCAATGACATATCAACTAATAATTTTGCTAAATCGACAGTATATGTTGGACTTCCTATTTGATCTGAAACAACATTTAACTGACTATGATTTTCTGCAAGTTTTAACATAGTTTTCACAAAATTTTTACCATTTATACCAAATACCCAAGAAGTTCTTACTATAAAACCTTTTTCATATGAACTAACTATTTTTTCTCCTAAGGCTTTAGAGAGTCCATAAACATTTTGTGGATTAATTTGATCATTTACTTCATATATACCATCTTTTTTACCATCAAATACATAATCAGTGGATACATATATAAGTTTTGCATTAACAAGTCTTGCAGCATCAGTAATATTTTTAGTGCCTTCAGCATTGACTTTCATAGCCATTTCCTTATCATCTTCAGCTTTATCAACATTTGTATAAGCAGCACAATGGAATATTACCTCTGGTGCATACTCCTCAATGATTTTCTTTGTAAGTCTTCGATCAGTTATATCTAAATCACTACTTGATAATGCAAGAATATCATAAATACCCCTTTTATTTAATTCTTTTATAACATCATATCCTAGTTGACCAGATGCTCCTGTTACTAAATATCTTTTTTTAGTATAAAAATCAGGTGTATTATCAGAAAGTGGTAATCTATTTTTATCTTTTTCAGATAAAAGAGGATTTTCAATACCATATTTTTTCAAATTCCAATCAACATTTATTTTAGGATCACACCAAAGTACACCATCTTCGTGACTAGGTTTGTAATCATTATCTACTAAATATTGAAATAATGAGTTATCTTTTAAACTTACAAATCCATGAGCAAATCCTCTTGGTATTAAAAGTTGTCTACCGTTTTCAGGAGTAAGTTCAACACTAGTCCATTTCATATAAGTTGGAGAGTCTTTACGAAGGTCTACGACAACATCAAGGACTGCACCATTTAAGCACTCAACAATTTTAGATTGACAATAAGGATCTTTTTGAAAATGAAGCCCTCTTACAATTCCTTTTCCACTTTTGCTTCTTGCTCCTTGAACAATACCTTTTATAGAATGAAGTCCATTTTCAACATAATCTTTTTCTGCAAAGAATGGTGAATAATAACCTCTGTCATCGCCAAACTTATCTGGCTCTAAAATATAACAATCTTTTAAATTTGTTTCTATTTTTTTCATTATTTTTTTAACACTCTTTTCATTTCTTCACTTTTAACAAGGTTTCCTAAAAATTCTCCATATGAATTTTTTCTTAAAAGATTAGCTCTTTCGCTTAACTGCTCTAAAGTAATCCAACCATTATTATATGCAATTTGTTCTAGGCAAGCAATAATTTTACCACGATTTTGTTCTGAAGCTTTAATCGCAGATATAGCATCATATAAACTATCAAATGTACCAGTATCAAACCAGTTAAATCCACCACCTAATAATTCACCTTTTAACTTACCCTCTTGTAAATACATATCGTTAATTGAGGTAATTTCTAATTCTCCTCTTTTTGATGGCTTAACATTTTTAGCTTTCTCACAAACTCCTTTTGGATAGAAATATAAACCAGTTATAGCATAATTTGATTTTGGATGTTCAGGTTTTTCCTCAACACTTTTGATATAAACCTCACCATCTTTATTTTCCACTTCCATAATTCCAAATCTTTCAGGATCTGGCACCTCTATACCAAAGTTTGTAGCATATCCTAAATCAGCATTTTTAACTGCATTTTCAAGCATTTTAACAAATCCATTACCATAGAATAAATTGTCTCCTAAAATAAGAGCACTTGGATTATCGCCAACAAATTTTTCTCCTAAAATAAATGCTTGGGCAAGTCCATCTGGTGATGGTTGAATTATATATTCAAAATTTACACCAAATTGAGAACCATCCTTTAATAAATTTTTAAATGCTGGTTGATCTTGTGCTGTAGTAATTATTAAAATATCTTTAATACCTGCAAGCATAAGTACTGATATTGGATAAAAAATCATTGGTTTATCATATATCGGTAATAATTGTTTACTAACTCCTTCTGTAATCGGATAAAGTCTTGTTCCACTTCCTCCAGCTAATACTATTCCTTTCATTTTAACCTCCTTATATTTATTATCTCTAATAAATTCTTTTTCAAATTCATTTAAGATAGTATTACTTTTTTTATAATATTTTATATAATCATATATCTTTGAGATAGAAATATTTGTTATATTATTTCGATATTCTCTCATTATATTTTCATATAAATCATTATCTATTTTATCTTTATTTTTGATTATTTCTAATAATAATCTCTCTTTATCATAAAGTTTTACTTCATAACCAATATAGTTAATGTGTGTTAACCCGATTTCATATAAATCATCAGGTATAAAATACTGTTTAATTAATTCGTTTTTAATTACTTTTGCTTTTCTTTTCGTGGCAATTGAATAATTATTTAATTTAATTCCTTTAAAGCCATACAAGTATAAAGCTGTTTCCATAGTAAATATAAAATTATTATACTTTTTTAAAATAAATTCTAAATTTGAATATTGTTTTTCTGTAGAGTATAAACTTTTGTCGATTTTAAATAGTTTTTCTTCAGTAATTAAGTTTTTAATTACTACATCGGATTTATATTTTTCTAATAACTCTTTGTGATTTAATATCAATTTTCATCACCTGAATATAATTATATATCAAAAGTCGGCATTTGTCAAATACTTTGCCGACTTATTTTAATAACAATACTATTTTATTTGATAATTTAAGTAAAAATAACATAAATTTATTAGTTTTAAGAACTTTTGAATAATAATATTCCTGACTTTTCTTTAATATTTTTAGCTTATCTTTATAATTAATATTTTTGTTTATAGTAATCGAGTGATTATGCATAATAGTTACATCTCTATCTATATATACCTTATAATTAAATTTCTTTAATCTATAAAATATTGTATTTTCTTCATAATGCAAAAATAAATTTTCATCAAAATAATTAATTTTCTCCAATGCAGAAAGTCTAATTATAAAAAAGCATCCAGATATAACATCAACCTCATTAAGCCCTTTATCAAAACTCTCATAATTATAATTTTATATTTGTTATATAGAAGTTAAAAAAAATTTGTATTATATTTGAACTATTTATAATTTATTAATTCATATACAGCATTTTACAAAATGCTTTTTCACGAAAAAAGGAGCCAAAGTTCTTCATTCCCTCCGATATACCAAATATATTGGAATCACATTACATATGGATTGTAGCAAGAAAATTGGCTTTTGTCTATATATTTATCGTTTTATTAAATTATATTTTTAATACTCTTTTTATAAATAGTATAAAAATCACCATATAGTATTTCAAAATTACTATCAATTATTCTAACACCAGTATTATTAGGAAGACCATATATAGTCATTTTTTCTGATAAAGGATATAATTCATTTTGTAAAAGAATTTTACTATCTATATCAAAATGAGGTTCTATAGTATAATTTATTCTACCTATACCTTCATAAGTAATTGTCTTTTCAACTCCATCTTCTTCATCTTTAGAACATAGTGAAATATTTGATAAATTAATCGCTCCCGCACTTATACCAATAACAACTTTTTTAAATGTTTTTATAATTGGTTTTAAATCATTTTTCATTAAAAAATCATTTTGTTTTAAAGTATCTCCACCCATCAAAAAAATTATATCAGCATTTTCTATACTTCTAAACATTTCTTCTTTAGTCATTGTATCATTTAAAACAGTTATTCCATTTAAATTAATACCAATTTCCTTGAACCAAGATACATCAATATTTGCATAGCCATTAACTTTTTCCATGTTTTCAAAATTAGCGGGTATAAATACTATGTTTTTATATAAAACCATATCATTTTTAAAATAATTTGCCACTTCATTAAAACGAATATCTTTATCAAATGAACTGAATATATATGTAATCATAGTAACCTTCTTTCAAATATATGTTATCAAAAATACTAAAGGAAAACAATAAATATTATTGCTCTGTGTTTTTTTCAAAGGAATAATTTGTTTTTTTGCGTTTTTTTCAAAGGAATAATTTGCTTTTTTGCGTTTTTTTCAAAGGAATGTTACAAAAGTTCTAAAAAAACAAAAAAACTAAGAATTATTTTTTTAATTTCTTAGTTTTATCTTTCTTATCATATAGAATGTCTGTGTTAACAACAATATATAAAAGTAATGTCATCATAATTAAGTAAACAATCATTGATACTTGGTTATCTCCTAAAACATAGAATACTGATACTGCTGAAAATAATATATCAATACCATAAATAATTAAAATTGTTACTCTTGGAGAAAACTTCATTTTTAAAAGTTGATGATGTAAATGATTCATATCTGGTTCATCAATACTTTTATGATGAATAACTCTTCGAAGTATTGCAAATAACGTATCAAATATTGGAACTGCTAAAATAACAACTGGAATAACAAGAGATGTAAATGTTGCTCCTTTAAAACCTAAAAGAGAAATAACCGCAATCATATAACCTAAAAATGTTGATCCACAGTCTCCCATAAATGTTTTTGCCGGAGGAAAATTATGAGTTAAGAATCCTAGTGTTGCTCCAAGCATAATAATACATAGTATTATATCAAGACCACCCATTTTATTTAAAATTAAAGCTATTACAGAAATAGTAACAAAATATATTGAACTAATTCCTGCACATAGGCCATCTAACCCATCAATAAGATTAATAGCGTTAATTGCTCCGACTATAAAAAATATTGCAATAAATTCATTAAGCCAAGTTGGAAATATAAGTTTTAAACCTAAAAATGATATTTCTCTAAAATATAGTCCACCATAAAATACTACAATTCCCGCGACTATAATTTGTACAAGTAGTTTTACTTTTGCTCTAATTGGTTTTATATCATCAAATACTCCAAGCATTACAAGTACAAATGAACCAATAAGAATTGATAACATTTGAGTAGTTACAGTACCATAAACCATATAACCAAATAGAAAAGATGCATAAATAGCAAGACCACCAAGTCTTGGCATTGGTTTTTTATGAACTTTCCTTTCATTTGGCATATCAAGAGCACCAACATGAACTGCAATTTTCTTTGTTAAAAATACAAGTGCAAAACTTATTAAATACGTTACTAAAAGTATTTCTATAATATTAAAATTATTAACAACTATATTCATAAATACCTACTTTGTATCGTTTATATCAACATTTTCATTTCTAATCATATCAGCAAAAACTGTAATAAATCTTTGTTTTTCTTTTGCAAGTGCATCAGGATAAATACTTTTTGCATTACATATTGCTTTATAAAAATGTTTAATAGTTACAACTGGACTATTATCAAAAAGAGCATAAGTAAAGGCATTAGCAATTATTGTTAAACAAATATCAGGATATCTATTACTTATTTCATAAATTCTTTTATATTCATCAGTCATTTCTACGATAAAACGCATTATTTTTTCAATTATAAATGGAGTATAAGCTAGTTTTACCCCTATTTGTTTCTCAAGTTTAGGATATGTTCCCATTAATATCTTAACACAATCATCTTGAGACGCCTCAAGAACATCAACTTTTTGGAATCTTCTTAAAAATGCTCTATCTCTTAAAATATATGTTTCATATTCTTCAGTAGTGGTTGCACCAATCATTTTAATTGTTCCTCTGTCAAGACCGGATTTAAGCATATTTGCAAAGTCTAATCCACCTTGTCTATTTACAAGTAAGTGAGTTTCATCAATAAAAAGAATTGTTTTTGGACTTCTTGCAAGTTCTTGAACAAGTAAATCAATTCTATTTTCTGTTTGGCCTTCACTTTGAGTTTCACCAATTAAACTTGTAATATTTATTTTAATAATTGTCCATCCCATTAAGGCATTTGGAACCATCCCTTTTTGTATTCTATAAGCAATACCTTCGACTATAGCAGTTTTACCTATACCAGCTTTACCCACCAAAAGAGCACTCTTTTCTGGTGTCATAAGAATAAGCATACATTCTTTTATTTCATTTTCTCTAGCAATTGCAGGATCTGTTATATACGTTTTTGCAGTTAAGTTTTCACCATAACGTTCAAGCATACTAATTTTTTCATTCATAGTTTATCACCCTTCATTAAAAATTATATCATTAATTAAGCATAAAAAAAAGTCACAATTAGCGACTTAATTTTTTAAATGGCGCCCAATGTAGGACTCGAACCTACGACCTAATGGTTAACAGCCATGCGCTCTACCGACTGAGCTAATTGGGCTTCTCAATACATTTTTAATTATAGTAAATATTTTATGATATGTCAATTAATTTTTAACACTTTTTTATAGAAAATGATAAAAAACTTTCCTAATTAAAGCAAAAGCATAAAAAAACTCAACACGATAAAGTGCTGAGAATAAAAATTAATACTAATTATAAAGTTGTGTAGAGCAATTTATTATTATATTTTTTTATTTTTATTAATATTAATTTTTTATGTTAAGTAGTATATTAAAAAAATTATGTTAGTAAAATTTTATATTTTACTTTCACAAAATCTTTAAATGTTATTTGCAATATAAACCGAATTCTAATTATTTATATGACAACTTCTGTTGGGTTAAATTTTAACTTTATTTCCTCTTTTTATTAACAATAATTTCCCTTTCGATATAAAAATAAATAATTAGCTTTATATTTTAATAATCATTATTAATTTAATTTTAATTTTATATTCTTATTTTTAATAAATAGTTATTGTGAACGCGATTTATTTAAAATATTTTTTTATAACTAAGAATTTAAATAATAAATATTTATGGGTTTGTTCATTTATATACATATTAATAACAATTAACCAAATAACCTCAAGCATCTAATTAATTCATTAAACACAAGTTTAACTTCATAATGACACTTCCTGTTGAAGCCACTAGATGTTACAATTCTGCATAAACGCCTGGCATATTATCATATTTTTCACCGATATTTCCAGTAAATAGTATTACACCATTTTTGCCATTTTCTGCTAAAGTATAACTCTTTGATTGAGCAAGTGTTGTTGTTTTTGTAGCGTGTTGGTAACTAGCACCAGCCCATTGGAATGTTCCAGAGAATTTAACAGATGAATCCATATAATTTTCAAGATAATTAATTGTACTATCATTAGTTATATTCATTGATATTCCAAAGCCATTATCTTGTCTATTAATATTAGTTCCATTCCATCCATATTGTACATATGTAAAGTTTCCATTTGTTCCCCAGATTTGTCTTCCGGACTGTGTACCATCAACATCACTCATTCCAACATATCTTACTGCCATTACATCAAATGACCTTGTACTTGGGATCATTTTCCATAATAATCCAACAAATACTTCGCCATAACCATTATTATTATCCGTTAATCTAACTGACAATTTTTTATACTGAGTTTCAACGTAATGACTAACACTACCTTGAGTTTCAACATCAGGATTATAATTATTAAATTCATTTTCTGATACTTCAATATTTGTAACTTCATCTGTTAAATTATTAATGGTTGTTTTGTAATACTTTTCAGATTTTACTAAGTTGTTAACATTAATATTTCTTGCCTTAAACTTAGTGTAATCTTCATCTGTCATAGTTTGAATATAAGCATTACTATATATTTCAGAAAGAACATTATAATCAGTAATATTAATTCTTACGCCATTTTGATTAATAAGATAATTATTACTAATGTCTTCGGAAATATTTTGTGCTTTAACAAATCCAAATGGGACAAATAAGATTACAAGAAATGCAGCAATTACAAATCTTATCTTCAACTTGTACCTCCTTTCGAGATTATCATAACCCCAAAGTGTCGAAAATTGCAAGGTAATGTAAGTTGAACCTTATTCAACCTGAAGTTGGAATAAGTATTTTTCTACGAGTTTACGGGTATTTTTAAGTGTTGTACACTCACCAATTTCACAATTATTTTTTGATTTTTTTAAATCAAAAATATATTTTTCTGAAATATTATCAATGTCATTATTATTAAATACAACTGTTTGAAATACATTTAATTGATAATCCACAGCAATTTTTTCAGTATAATTAATAGTTGAATACAAAATATCAATTTTCTCATGTTCAAGATCGTAAACTACATTTAAAGTTTTACCTTCAGACTTTTCTTCCTTTTCATAAATATTCTTATCTTTAAGAGTATAACCATCATTTATTAACTTTTTACCAATCTCACTACTTGAAAGATAATTTAATGAATTACTTTCATATTTATCTTCATTATTTTCTTTTTTAGTGTATTTTACTAAAGCAAATTCTCTTTTAAATTCTTTTGTTTCATTTTCCACTGTATTAACTTTTAATATTAGGACCATTTTATTTGGATCAAAAGAAGTAGTATCAACCTCAAAGATATCATTTTTAATCATACTTGAACTTAATAGTTTTTTATCACCAGAATAAAGTTTTAAACTAACTAAATCTGAATCTTTAACTTCATAATTACACGGATAAATATTATTAATGAAAATAATTAATTTTCTAGGAAGTTTAAAAATCAAAAGATTTGCTCTTATAGAGTTCTCTTCATTAGTAATATTACTATTTGAATAATAAATTTTAAGTGCTCTAAAATTCAATGCAAAATAGACAATGAAGAATGTCATTATTGGAATTAAGAATAAAATAATTATCAAGAATACTTTATTTTCTTTCTTCAGTTGTTTAGTCTTTTCTCTTTTATCAACATCTCTTCCACCAGCGTGAAGTTCTTCCATTGTGATATTACAAGCCTCACATATTCTTCTTTGTATAGCAATATCTGGTAAATTCTTTCCACTCTCCCACTTAGATACTGCTTGATTAGTAACTGATAGTTTTTCGGCTAGATCTTGCTGAGTCAATCCCTTTTCTTTCCTCAAGTTCTCAATAAACTTACCAACTTTTTCATTATCAATTTCTTTCATAACAAATCTTATTATACCGCAAAAATAAGTACTTTGCGCAAAAGAAACCATAAGTCTACAAAAAAAATTACAATTTTATGTAATTTTCTATGGGATTTAACTCAAAATTCATATTTTCTTTAGTCGTAGGATGTACAAATGATAAACTATAACAAACTAAAGCAAGTTTATTAGTGTCCTTCTTATTATATAAATAATCGCCATATAAAGGATGATTAATATTTGCAAATTGAAGTCTAATTTGATGATATCTACCTGTAATCAGATTAATATCCACTAAAGAAAGATTATTTTTTTCTTTGATAACCTTATAATTTAAAATAGCCTCTTTACCTTTAGGAGTATCAATTAAAACTTTCTTATTATCTAGTTTTTCTATTCTATTTACTAAAGTCCCTTCCTTATTATCTAAATAACCGTGAACAATCGCTAAATACTTTTTATGCATTTTATTATTTCTAATTTCTTCGGAAAGTCTTGCTGCAGCCTTTGATGTTTTAGCAAATACCATTATTCCACTTACAGGTCTATCTAGTCTATGAACAAGACCTAAATAAACATTTCCTGGTTTATTATATTTTTCCTTTAAATATGATTTTATAATAGTAAGCATATCAACATCACCAGATTTATCTGCTTGTGATAAAATTCCCGCTGGTTTAAAAACAACTATAATATGATTATCTTCATATAAAATATCTAACTTAGTCATTAGTTATCCAACCAGTTATACCACAAGGTAAATATAAATTAGAGTTTTCAATAGGTAGTGCTATTTCATCAACTTTAATATTATTATTAAAATGAACTTTCAATATATTTTCTAAAGTTAATAATGATAAATTTGCTGTATAAGTATTAACACATACAAATAAGAAATTATCATTAAGTATTTCTTTACAACTTTGAAGAAGTCCATCTAAATCTTTTTCAATAGACCATACTTCATTGTTACTTCCCCTTCCATAACTCGGAGGGTCCATAATGATTGCATCATATTTATTACCTCTTCGAATTTCTCTTTGAACAAACTTTTTAACATCATCCACTAAAAAGCGTACTGGTCTATTTTCAAAACCTGATGATTTAACATTTTCTTTTGCCCAATCATTAATTCCTTTCGAAGAATCAACATGAACTACACTAGCTCCCGCAGAAAGACAAGCAACTGTAGCTCCACCTGTATATGCAAAAAGATTTAATACTTTAACATCTTTTCTACCACTTTCCTTAATTTTTTTTATCATTCTCTCCCAGTTTACAGCTTGTTCTGGAAAAAGTCCAGTATGCTTAAAACCCATTTGTTTAATATTAAAAACTAAATCATTATATTTAATTTGCCAATATGCAGGAATATTTTTGATATTTTTCCAATATCCTCCGCCAGTATTAGATCTATAATAAACTGCATCACATTCATTTTCTAAAATATCACCTATATTCCACATTACAATAGGATCTGGCCTTAATAACTTTATATTATTCCATTTTTCTAACTTTTGACCATTGCTAACCTTAATTATTTTATAATCTTTCCAATTTGATATAAGCATTTCTCATCACCACTTAAATTATAAAATAAATCATAAAAAAAGGCAATTGTATGTATATATTTATTAAAAAAGGACATAATAAAAATAGTTAGAAAATAATATTTCTAACTAAGGACTTTTACCACCATTATAAGTATCTTTACAATAGAAAGGTAAAAGTTATTTTAAAGGTCCAAATGCATAAAATTCATTTGGGTCTTTTTTATTTACTAATATATCTGTTTTACCTGACTTTTCCTTACTTTTAAATGTAAGTTTTCCAGTTAATTCATAATCTAAATTATTATCTTTATAAAATACTTTTAAATAGTTTTTTCCATTTTGATAAATTATTTTATAATTTGCATTTTTAATAAGTTTACCATTATTTTTTAAATTAAAATATTTTCTTAAATCCCTAATAAAAATTGATATTAATAAAAGTGTTAATATTAAATAAGTAAAATGAAACTTTTCATCAACTATAAGGGACATTATACATAATCCTATTCCCAATATTATTAAAATTATGTTACTTATTTTAACTTCACTAAATATATTATATTTTTTCATCTTTGTTTCTCCATTAAATTATTATATTTTTGTTCATACATTTCTTTTACATCATCATTTACATATTCACATATTACTTTAAAATATGGATATGTATCTGGATTTATTTTAACAAGATTAAATAATTCTTCGATAAATGCTGGTGCTTTATCTAAATTAAGTGTCATATTAAAATCATTTTGAACTATAGTAATTGAATCAAGCAAGTTAAATATAAAATCAAAATCTACACTAGGATATTCCTCTTGAAGTTTAATTTTATAACCTCCAATACCATTATAGTTATATTCTGTAAGTGAATATGGACAGTTTACTAATAAAAAATCTAGTATACTTCGCTGATATGAATATGAATTATCAAAAGTTATATAATTTGTTATTTTAGAGTTCATTGCCTCTCCTAAAGATTTACTTTCAATATTAAATTTATAAACAACTTTACCATTATCATTACGATAATAATCAAATAATACATGACATATTTCATGATATAGATTCATATCATCATAACCATCAGAATAATAAATAGTATTTTTTTTAGTATCATAACAACCTGCTACACCTAAACCATATTCTTTTGTAATATCATTTTTATCCATTAATGTTATATTTAATGATTTTATATTTTCATAAAAAATTCTAAAATCAAAATAAGGTGACTTTTCTTTTATTTTATTTATAACAGTATAAATTTTTTCTTTATTTTCTTTAGAAATTTGATTATTATTATCAATAGCATTATAAAGTTCTTCATCTGAAATATGTTCATAACCTAAAAATTTATCTAAATCGCTTTTAGAATTTATCTTGTTTTCTGAAACATAAATCTGAGGTTGATTTGCAAGAAGTTCCTCGATCATACTTTTACTTTCATCAATATCTTTTGTATTATACTTAGGTTTACTTTTTACCATCGAGGCTGTAGTAACAGTAATAAGCGCAAGAGCTACAGCGGTTGATTTAATCATTACTTTTTCCTTGAAATTAAATTTTTCTACTTTATAACTAACAAAATTTTTCTTATTAAACGTATCGTTTAAATATAAAAAATCATCATATAAAGGATAAAAATATTTTCCATTCTTACTTTCTAAAAATGCTTTATGATTATTTTCTCCTAAAAAAATAGAAAAAACTTTATTATTATAATTTATATCAAATAAATATTTATACATACTATCTACTCTTTTCTTTATTTAAGTAACTACTAAACAAATTATTAAACCTATTCTTAAAATTTTCATCATATAGCATCTTTTCATTTACTTTATTTTGAAAATTAATATCCATCAAATATTTTTCCCATACATAATTAATACATTCTGGATGATTAACTAAATACTCAAAATCTATTAATGGTAAATTAGGATTTTTAAGTCTTTCTTCATAACTATATATTCCATATTTCATGTTAAACACCTACTTACAAGTATATGGAGTATCTGCATAATTTTCTTTAACATCATTAAGTGATACAGTAGCAAGATACTCTTTAGCAACCTCAGAGTTTAAATCAATCTCCGAAGTTATAATAATTTTTTTATTATCTAAAATTACTTTACAAGATTTATATGTTTTTTGATCTATTTCTTTGCAATTATTTTCATAATATGCTTTTTGTTTATTCATATCATAATCTAAAATATAATCATAAGTTGTTATATCATAATATGCAAGGAGTTTTTCACCATTTTTATCAAAGTCATAAGATCTAGAATATATAACTTTAACTGCATCACCTTTTTCACCATTAACTGGTTCCTCTTTTGTAGCATAAAAAATTTGATCTTTTGTTAAAGTATCTTCTCTAGCACATTCAAATTTATTTGTATAAGTAATATTATTTACGTTTTTATTACTATCATTATTTTCATTCTTACCACAACCAAATAAGAATAAAGGACTTATCATTAATACCATTATCATAACCTTTTTCAACTTAATCACCTTAAGACAAGTATAACAAAAACTATACTTTTAATCAATTAATTATTTTTAAAAAATTAAAATTTATGCTATACTTAAATCATATGGAAAATGTAGTTATTAAAAAAAGAAAAAAACTTAATGTTAAAAATTTGTGCTTATTAATATTTTTTCTAGTAATGTTAATAATTTTTTTATTTTCTTTAATTAAAGTAATTATGTGGATTATTGATAATAATAATACAAATGATATTATAAAAAAAGTTGCAAATACTTATGAAATTAGTGAAAAAAGTTATGATAATGAAGTCATAATAAATGAAAATGAAAAAGATATATATTTTGATTATATGAATTTAAAATTTATAGATGTTGATATTAATAAACTTAAAACATTTAATCAAGATACTATTGGATTTATTAAAGTTATGGGAACAAATATTAACTATCCTTTTGTACAAACCATAGACAATGATTATTATTTAAATAGATCATATGATAAAACATATAATAATGCTGGTTGGATATTTTTAGATTATCGTAATAATGAATTTAATGATAAAAACACTATCATTTATGGTCACGGAAGAATTAATGGAACTATGTTTGGTTCTTTAAAAGATACTTTAAAATCCTCTTGGCAAAGTAATAAAGATAATTATATTATAAAAATATCAACTGAAAAAGAAAATTCAATTTGGCAAATATTTAGTGTATATAAAATTGCTACGACTAGTGATTATTTACAAACTACTTTTATTGATAATGAATTTGAAAGTTTTATAAATTTAATAAAAGGAAGATCTAATTATAATTTTGAAACTAATGTTACAAATGAAGATAAAGTGCTTACTCTATCAACTTGTTATAATGATAATGATAAAATGGTTGTTCACGCAAAACTAATTAAATATGTACAAAAATAAAAAATGATAATTAATATTTACCATTTTTATAGTCTTTTAAATCTCTCATATGTTTTCCAGCAAGTTTACTTTTATGTCTTAAACCATCTGATATCATTTCTTTAAAAAAAGAATCTTTTTCTGCACATAACTTTTTTAATCTTTTATTTTCTTTTTCTAACTTATAAATTTTTTTATCTTTCTTACTCGGACCGAATAATCCCATAGTTCCTCCTATAGATAAATTTTACCATATAAAAAGACTATTAACAATATAGCCTTTTTTAATTTTCTAAATCTTTTAACTGGGTATTTAAGGTACTATATTTACTATCTAAATTAGTTTTTGGAACTTTTTCTAAAGAATACCAACCATATTCAAACATAAGCTCAAATAAACTTCTTTGCATATTTGTTATTGCATCATATTGTTTCTTTAAAGTTTTAAATAGTTCCTCATTACTAGCCTCAGTTAAAACAATACTATAGTTTTTAGACATTTCTTTAAACGAAGATAATACACTATTTAAATAGTCTTCATCATTTAATTTTATTCCCTTTGGAACAGTTACCATTTTATTTTTAATAGTACTATTATTCATTTGCCTTACCATCCTTTAAAATTGTTAAAATACCTTCCATATTTTGTTTACATATTTTAGTGCATTTATTTAGTATTTTTTTAATATTTGCATCTTTAGTAGTTATATTCGAAGCACTTTTAAATGCTCCATAATTCCATTTAAACATATCTTCCAGATACATTACATCTTTTGTACTTAACATATTAGGTACGTTTTTATATTCCATTCTATCACCAATATTATTATGGATTATTTTTAAATTTTAATACAAAAAAATGCCATATTTCTATGACATTTATTTGCTATTCAACATTTTTTAATGATGTAACCATATTAATCTTTTTTAAATTAAAATGGGTTACAATAGTTACAATAATTGTAAAAATAACAGTTATAAATAGTGAATAAAAATAACTTAATGTATATACATGTCTATCAAACATTATATAATCTGGTTCACATGTAGAAATAATAAAATGACTTAAATAAGAACCAAATAATAAACCTATTCCAATACCTAAAATAGTTAATAAAACTGTTTCTCTATTAATATATTTATCTACTTCACTTGGATAAAAACCTAATACTTTTAAAGTAGCTATTTCTCTTTTTCTTTCACTTATATTAATATTTGATAAATTATAAAGTACTACAAAAGCTAAAGATGCTGCCGCTATAATTAATATAGCAACAATAGAGTCGATTGATCCAAGCATATCATTCATAGAACTTTTTATATCATCATTATCTACAATTGTTAATGCATAACCATTGCTTATATACTTTTTATCAAATTCTTTAGAATTTTTATCTTCATCTTTTAAACTAATTAAAATAGAATTAATTTTATAATTATTAAATAAGTTATTATAAGTATTTTTATTTATATATAAATATTGATTGATATAATTTTTTATAATATAAGAAACCTTAATATCATATTTATTATTATCATTATCTAAAAGACTTATTTTATCTCCAACATCAATATCTAATAGTTTTGCTGTTTTCTCACTAATTATACAACTATTATCACTAATATTATCTATTACATTATTTGTTTTTAAATCAATTAATGATATAGACTTAGAAATATTATTAAAATCATCTGGTGTTATCATAGTTACCTCTTGCTGTTCATCATTAAATAAAACTTTAATATTTTGAGTATTAACATTAGTAAAATTTTCGACTTTGTCATCATTTAATAACTCTTTTTCAATGTCTATTTGATTAATACTTTCATTTGTCATAAGTAATTTATCATATTTAATAATGTTATTAAATTGAAAATCTGTTACATCCTTAATTGAATCTTTTAAACCAAATCCTGCTAAAATGAGGGAAGTACAACCTGCTATTCCTAAAATAGTAGTAATAACCCTTGATTTATATCTAAATATATTTCTAATAGTAATTTTATCAGAAAATTTTAGTTTTTTCCAAATAAAGTTAATACGCTCTAATAAGATTTTTTTACCACTTTTCGGAGCTTTTGGTCTCATTAGATTAGCGGGTACTTCTCTTAAATTTTTAATACAAACAATTATTGAAGTACCACATATACATAAAATACATATCCAAAGTCCTAAAGCATTATAGTCACTTTTTAATAAATAAATAAATTTAGGAATAAAAAATATTTTTTTATAAATATTCCAAATAACACTAGGAATCATATATGAACCAAAAATAGCACCAACACTACTTCCTATTGTAGTGGCTAAAAGTGAATAGATTACATATTTTAATGTAATATGAAAACTATTATATCCAAGGGATTTTAAAGTACCATTTTCAACTCTATCCTCTTCGATCATTCTCATCATTGAAATAAGACTTACAAGTACTGATATAGCAAAAAATATTATTGGGAATATATTACCAATTTTTTTAAGATTATCACTAGCATTAATAAGTTCTTTATATGAAGTATTATCAAGCCTATCATAAATATACCATTTTGGTTTAATAAACTTAGATTCATCAATACTTATATCATACATTTCACTTGTTTCAATTATATCAGAGTATAACTCATCATATCGAATGTCTTGCTGTTTATCTTTAATTAAATCAATATCTTTTTTTACATTATTAATAAGTTTTTTATATGAATCACTATTAGTTAAGTATTTTTTTGCTCCCTTAACTGTTATATATATATTTGAATAAGCCTCTAAATCAAGAGAACCATTATAAACATAAATATAATAATCAACTTTACCACTACCTAAATTAGAATTTGGTCTTTCTGCAGAAAAATATAAAGGACTTATTACATTTCCCACAATAGAATATTTTTTACCATCAATAGTAATATTATCTCCAAGTTTTAGATTATTATTTTCAAGTAAAGAATTATCAACTGAAACTTCATTATTATTTTTAGGTAATCTACCCTCTTTTATGTAAACATTATTCATTTGACTATTATACTCAATTAATTTAACAACATAATTATTTTCCTCGATTTCTAAGTATGTATCTTTTTCTTGAATATTAATAGCCAATTCAACATTTTTAATTTTTGAAAGTTTTAATAAATCATCTTCAGTAAGTCCTACATTTGAAATAACACTTATATCATAAACATTATTTTCATCATAAAAATTATCAAGCGTTTTTAACATATCAGGACTTGAGGATTGTATTCCTGCATAAAAGCCTACGCCTAAAAAAGCCATACAAATTAATGATAAAAATCTTTTATAATTATCTTTAATTTTCATAAAAATGTGTTTAAGTAATTTAGTTTTCATATTACCACTCAATATCCTCGATATTCTTAGGTTTATCATTTATAATTACATCACTTACTGTTCCATTTTTAAATTTAATAACTTTATCTGCCATAGGACTAATTGCACTATTATGAGTAATTATAATAACTGTCATTTGTTCATTTCTACATGTGTCTTGTAAAAGTTTTAAAATTTGTTTACCAGTTTTATAATCAAGTGCTCCAGTTGGTTCATCACAAAGAAGTAATTTTGGATTTTTACATATTGCTCTTGCTATAGCTACCCTTTGTTGTTCTCCACCAGAAAGTTGAGCAGGGAAATTATTTTTTCTATTTTTTAAACCTACTTTATCTAAAATATCACTAGGATCTAAAGAGTTTTTACATAATTGAGTTGCTATTTCAACATTTTCAATTACAGTCATGTTTTGTATTAAATTATAAAATTGAAATACAAAACCAATATCATTTCTTCGATATTTTATTAATTGTTTTTCGTTTAAATCATTAATTATTTTTCCATCCACGATAACATTACCACTTGTTAGCCTATCCATTCCACCTAAAATATTTAAACAAGTAGTTTTACCAGCACCTGATGGACCTAATATACAAATAAGTTGTCCTTTTTCAATTTCAAAAGAAGTATTATTAAGAGCTTTAATTTCAACTTCGCCCATTTTATATACTTTATTAACTTTTTTAAATTCAATATACGCCATACTTAATCATTCCTTTTTAACTATACTTATATTTTACCAAATAATTGGCAAAAAAACACCATTTTATTTATTTATTCAAAATAAAATGCCATATTTCTATGACATTTTTATTTAATTAGTTTTCTCTTTTTTTAAGAAGTACTGATGCACCTAAAGCATTAACTAATAATATAAGTGCATAAATACTATTATTTGCTGATGTATGAGGTGGTTCAATTGGCTCAATAACACCTTGTCCATCAATTTTGTAATATACTTTAATAATATTTTTACTTTCATCTTCACTTATTACAAGTGGTAGATTTTCAACAGTTTCTAGAGTGTAATCCTCTTTTACTTTATCAGTATAAGAAGTTATTTTATCACCAAATAATGCAGTACCTTTTTCAGTTAAAGATTCATCTAATTCTCTATTGAAATAATATCTTACTTCATAACTAAATGTATCTTTTTCATAATATACATCAATAACGCCTTTATTTTCAATAACCTCAGGTATTAATTCAGGATTTGTTTTAACAAATTTATATCCAACATATTTATCCTTTATATTAATTTCCTCGGATTTTACTGTTAAAGTATCAGACTCTAAAACTTGTTTAGTTTCATAAATAGTTTCAGTATCCTCTTTTACTAAATTACCATCTTTATAATAATTTACAGTATAAGTAAGTGTCTTTGTTTGACCATCATCAAGTATATAATATACTTTAATTATACCACCATTATTAATTTCACTTGGTATAGTTTCTGGATTTGTTTTTTCTAATTTATATCCAACATATTTATTCTCTGTATTAATTTTATCTTGATTTACTTGTAAAGTATTTGGTTCAAGTACATGAACAGTTGCTACTTCAACTTGAGTATCATTTTCTACTTTTTTACCATTTTTATAGTATTCAACAGTATAAGATAACTCTTTTGTTTGACCTTCGTCAAATACATAATAAACCTTAATTACACCTTTATCATTAATAGAATCTGATATAGTTTCTGGATTTGTTTTTTCAAATTTATAACCAACATATTTATCAGTTACATTGATTTCACCTTTTTTAACAGTTAAAGTATCACTTTCTAATACTTGTTTAGTTTGCTTAACAACTTGTGTATCATTTGCTACTTTATTACCATCTTTATAATATTCAACAGTATAAGATAGCTCTTTTGTTTGATTTTCATCAGTTACATAATATACATTAATAACATTTTTAGTTTTATCTTCAGTAACTGTAAGTGGTAAATTTTCTGTTTTTTCTAATTTATATCCAACTTCTTTTTTATCTGGATAAGTACTAATTACTGTTTCATATTTTGCTTTAGAACTTTCTGTTTTTGAATTATCTATTTTACCATTATAGTAATAATTAATAGTATATTCAAACATATCTTTTACATAGTAAACCTTAATTACACCTTTATCCTCAATAGAATTTGGTATAGTTTCTGGATTAGTTTTTTCAAATTTATAACCAACGTATTTATTAGTTACATTAATTTCACTCTTTTTAACAGTTAAAGTATCACTTTCTAATACTTGTTTTGTTTCATTAATAACTTGTGTATCATTATCTACTTTTTTACCATCTTTATAATATTCAACAGTATAAGATAACTCTTTTGTTTGAGTTTCATCAGTTACATAGTAAACGTTTATTACATTACCTTTAGTTTTAATTGTAAGAGGTAAATTTTCTACTCTATCTAATTTATAACCAGTTTTTACTTTATCAGTATAAGTACTAATTACATCATTAAATTTAGCTGATTTTCTTTCAATTAATGATTCATCTTCATTACCATTAAAGAAATAATGTACTTCATAATCATATGAATTTCTTTCATAATATACTTTGATTACATTTTCCTCAGATGAAGAAATTACAATTTTTCTTGTAGTAGGATCAACTCTTGATAATGAATATCCTTCTTTAGTATTATTATTAATACTTTCTTCACTTACAGTGATTTCTTTACCTTTAACATCTTTACCAGGTTCAGTTAAAGTATTATCAATTTGTTCATCATAGTAGTATTCAATTTTGTAATCATATCTTTTTGCAACCCAATATACCTCAGGGTCCTCTGGTGAAGTAATTTTTTGAGAATTACCATAAACATCAGTATATGTTAAGTTAAATCCATCATTAGTTGGATACCAACCATCTTCAGTAATATTTTCATCATCAATAGTAATATTAAATGAGAATGATTGTGGCTGTTTAGTTAATTTATCAATTGAAAAACTAACATTTTGACCATTAACTTTTACATTATCATTAGAACTTGTAAATTTAAAGTTTCCACCAATTGTATCAGTTAATGTAGCATCTGTAGCATAATCTGTAGTAATATCTGTAGCAAGTTTTTTGAAAATATCACTTACATTATCTTGTCCTGCTAGAAAACTATAATTAGTTGTATCATTAGCAGAATTTGATGAAATATTATTTAATACTGTTGCAGCAGTACTATCTTTAGCAACTGAATAACCAATTGTATAGATTTTAATGTCATCACCTTTTGCAGTATTTGCAGCTTTAGTAGCGTCAGATACAGAATTAGGTTCTCCATCAGAAATTACTATTATTACCTTTTTAGCATTTTTGTCTATAGTTCCATCGATTAACTTATTATAAGCTTTATTAATTGCATCAGATAAATTTGTTGCTCCTACTGGATGACTATAAACTGATGAAGGTATAGTATCACCATTTGAATACCATTTTGAAGCAGTTTGTGCAAAAGTTGCAAATGGAACATAACTTATTTTTGATGAATCAATACTTAAAATTTCATTTGTAAATGATTTAGCACCATTAACAGCACTTTCCCATTTATCTTTTAAGACAACTTCGCCATCAATTTTAACTAATTTAGTATCAAAACGGCCATAACGTTCTTCAGTATATTTTGTACAATAAACTGATGTATTATCGCCTAAAGCAGATTTATACTCTTCAAAATAGTAATCTAGATTTTCTCTTTTCTTATAATAATAATTATAATTTATAGTCATTTGCTCTGCTTCTGATTTTGAATATGCATAAGATCCTTTTGCAGAATCACAAATCATACTTCCAGAATTATCAAATACAACAACTGCGTATATTGGAGTTGTATTTGTATTTTCTTTTTCTTTAGCGGAAATATCAAACTTAACATTGTAAACTCCATCAGTATCTGTTTTACTTACTGTTTTAACAACTTTAACATCTCCATCATTAATTAAATTGCTACTACCAGCATTAACAGAAACATTTTTGTTGCTTATAGTATTACCTACTCTTAAATCACCTTTCTGTTCTTTATATTCTGCAAAAACAATAGTTGAAATAGCTACTGCAACAAGAACGATTGCACTAGCAAAAAAATATTTTAGTTTCTTCATAAACCAAAAACCTCCTGATAGTTCCTTATACTACCATACCTTGTTATGTATGTCAACATTTTTTTCATATTAGTATTATAGGAAAATCAAAAGAAAAATATACAAAAAATAACCAAATTATGGAAATTTAGTTATTTTACTTCTTTTGCTATAACAAGCATATATTTTTTAGGATACTTACTATATTCTTTCATATTAGAGCATGTTTGCATAATAAGAATTTTATCATCCTTACTTACCTCAACTCCAGTATCATAAAATGATTTACTTTTTAAATTTTGTAAATGTTTTAAATATTCATCCTTACTTGCATAATTTAAATTCATATAGGACCAATCTGAAGTTTCAACAAAAACAGAAAATATTTCATATTTTTTTACTTCGTTAATCGAAGATAAATAAATATATTTATGTTCTTTATAATAATCTTCATCTTTATAATTTTCAATTATCATAATAGGTAAAAAATAACTTGGTGAACTATGACCAAAAATAAGTAATTTATCACTTTCATCAATATTAACTCTATAATCTAAAAATATTGAACCATTTATATTATAAGTTTTATCTGGTAAATGATTTAAATAATATGAATTATCTTTTCCTTGCATTACCACGGTATTAAAATCAGTATTCTCAATTGCAATTGTACCCACAACATCTTCATTATTATATTTTTCTTTTAAAGGTGTAATTTGCTCATTATACTCCTCTTTCATAACAGGTACTGTATTATTAATATAATATTCATCATATTTACCAATATTAAAATAAGTTAATCCAATATAAATAGATAAACTAATTAATAATATAACCGGTATAATTACTATTAACTTTTTCACTATTTTCATAAAAAAATCTTTCCTTTTCAAGAAAGATTATATCATTTCTAACTTACTGTGTAAACATCATCGTATGTTCCACTGCCCGATAACTTGGCTTTAGAGGATAGAGAAACGACAGGACGGACGCCATTTGCACCATACACATAATCATTGCTCAAACCACCCGAAGAAAGTACATAAAACTCAAAAGCAACAAAAAAATTTCTACGGAAATCAGAAGGCGACCCCGACCAATAAAATTGGTTTGTATACAAATAATAAGTATTATTGGCAGAGCCAGATACTCCTCCTGCCATTGCTACTTCATCTGCTGTTATAAGACCTACTGGATAGGTTAATGCTCCATTTCCTATACTACTTTCCTTTGATGTAAATTTATCACTTTCTTCAGGACAAGTTAGTATTGGTTCTTTATTTGTATTAAATCTATCTCTTGCTCCATAGTAATATGTGGCTCCGGTTGATGTCCAAGCTGCTGTTTGTGTAGAACCGGCGCTTCTATCATTACAGAATATTTGGTCTTGTGATACTAATTCATTATCTTTTAACGTTGTTCCTGCATACCAATTTTCTATTGTTGTTTTTATATCACTTGATGTACTATTTCCGTGTTGCTCACCATCTGTATACATGTAACCTACATACTCTGCTTTATTATAACTACTATTAAAAACACTTGTACCTATTTGAGTACCTGTTCCAGTCATTACTGTCGCTGTATCACTTTCTGGTTTTGTTGTACCAGAGTATATCATCCTTATACTTCCATCACCATTTATTCTTATTATTCTCCAATAAATATCTTTTCCTGTACTATCTTTACCAAATTTTACCCAGTTATTATTTACTGCTCCTCTGTAATAGTAAGATGTTCCAATGTCATCAGCCTTTTTATACATACCTTTATCACTTGCGGTAGTTACATTTTCAAAGGCACTATCAGGAAGTTCTATAATATTATCCTTTCCACCATAAGCATTTAATAATTTTATATATGCTGGTTCACTTGTACTACAACTATGATTTGTTACATAAATTTTACCAGTAAATGCTTTTCCTTCGATTGATGTCTGGGGAACAGTTAAGTTATAATATTTTCCAGTTATTGATATATTTTGAGTAGTTAATGTTCCACCACTTTCTATTGTTACTCCACTTACTAATGTCCTTTTTAATCCATTCCAACTTGAATCATAATCAAAGTTTTTTTCATTTGCAAAATTATTTGTTCCATTTACATTTGATACTTGTAATGTTATTTCTTTATTACCATTTTTTGTAGTCGGACTTTTACCATATACATTTGAGGTACTATCATATTCATAAACTATATCATATGTACATGTTGTAAGTAGGTTTGCTGCACCAGTTAAATTTACTGTTAGTATTGCAGTATTTGATGATGCTGCTACAGAATTATCTGCTACTGTTTGACTCATATTTGCTGCTGGTACTTGTAAGTTTAACTGTGTCGCATTTGAGGTAAATGTTGCATCTCCTGGTGAAACAGAATTTACATTTACTGCTACATTATTATTTAAATTTACATTAAATGAACCAAAATAGGCAAATGATGCTGTTATTACTATAACTAGTAAAAGCACTGTCGCAAATACTCCCATAATTTTTATATTATTAATTTTCATAATTCTCTCCCATCCCTTATAAATACCGGGGTGTCCTTTCATAAATTATATACATTTGCGAAAATGGAGACCCCAATTTTCGAGAAAAGGGCTTGAAAATCACTCAAAAAAATGATTAAATTATAGTAGGAATAAGATAAATACGGGGATGAGTTTTCCGAAAAGTATATAATTTATGAAAATTGATGCTAGATAGAAACTGGGTTTGTGAGACTTTTTAAATAACTTTTTTTAACAAAATAAAAAGTAATAATTTTATTTCTTATTACCCTTTATTTATAATATTTAATAATAAAAGTTGTTTTACCATCTTTAGAATTTACATCGATTTTACCATTATTTTTTTCTATTATATTCTTGGCTAAAGAAAGTCCTATACCAACACTTTCTGAATAGCCTTTTTTATTTGTATAAAATCTATCAAATATTTTATTTAATTCTTTATCATCAATTACTCCATTATTAATAATTTCTATTTTACTATAAATTTTATTATCTTCAGCAAATACATAAACAGCATCATTTTCACCTGAGTGTTCAATAGCATTTTTAATTATATTTGATATTGCCTCAATTTGCCAATTAGGGTCAACATTCAAATTAAAATCATTAGAAATATTTAATTTTATATCTATATTTTTTAAATCCGCTACTAAACTAACTTTATCTACTGACTTATCTAAAAGGTCTTTTACAATTATATTTTTATTATCAAAATTTATTACATTAATATCAAATCTAGAAAGTTTCAAAAGGTTTTGGACTAAATTATTTATATTCGCATTTTCCTTGGCTATTTTTGAAATAAATTCATTTCTAGATTTTTCATCCATATTTGGATTATCTATTAAATTATCAAGTGCAATGCTAATAACAGTAAGTGGTGTTTTAAGTTGATGAGAAATATCTTCGAGATAAGTTTTAATAATAATTTTATCTTTTAAGGAATTTTCTGCATCATTTTTAAGCATAACGACTGTTTTATAAATTTCATTCTTAAGCTTTGATATCATTGTTTCGTCAGTACCCTTAATATTCAAATTATAGTTTTTCTTATTAATTTCTTCGATTAAATGAATTATCTCTTCGAGTTTTTTGTTTTCATAATTATTTCTACTAATTAAAATAACAATTAATATTAAAATGAATAAACCAAAAACAGCATTATTAATAATTAATATTTTTCTATTTCCATTATTCATAGTCATAAGGGCAAATTCATTATCAACATCTATTCCATATTCATTTAAATAATTATATTCTGATTTACCATTTAAAATATCTGATAGTTCTTTGTTACTTACATTTGGATAATTTTTCTTTACTACATAAATAATATTATTTACAAACTTGTTATATTTTTCTTTATAAATAGTTTCTTGATATAAATAAATCATATTAAAGGCAAATAAATACACTAAAGTTATTATTATAATTAAAATTACCATTCTTTTATTTTTCATTAATTATATACCCTATTCCTTTTTTAGTTTCAATAATATTATCACCAATTTTCTCTCTTATTCTTTTTAAATAAACAGTTATGGTATTATCATTTACATCATTACCCGTTAAGTTATAAATGTAATTAAGAAGCGATTCACGAGTTATAACTTTACCTATATTAGTTATAAATAAATATAAAATTTTAAGTTCTAAAGAAGTTAGATTTATTATTTCATTATTTTTCTTAACTTCCATTTTATCTATGTCAAATGTAATACCATTTACACTAATAATATTTTTCTTATTTGATAAAAGTCTTGCTACTCTTGCAAGAAGTTCTCTTGTCATAAATGGTTTAGTTATATAATCAGCACATCCTAGTTCAAAACCCTTTACAATATCATCCTCACTATCTTTAGCAGTTAAAAAAATGACAGGAATATTTTTTAAATTTAAATTTTCTTTATAAAAATCGAAACCATTTCCATCAGCAAGTGTTACATCTAAAATTATTAAATTAAAATCTATTTTATTTATAATATTTTTAGCTTTATTTAAACTATTTACGTGATAAAAATCATAGTTATTTTCTTTAAAAGTATATGACAAACCATTTGCAATTTCTTCATTATCTTCGATTAAAAGTATTTTCATTTTTGCCTCTTTTCAAAAAATATTTTACTAAATAAATTAAAAAAAATCTACCATAAAGGTAGATTAAAAAATACAAATCAATTAAATTTTATAAAGTTTTGTTCTTTTTTTAGTTCCAAAATATACACCAGTACCAACAGCAAGTCCTATTGTAACAATTGTTAAAGGAAGGCTAGCACCAGTTTGCGGATTTTTAGTACCAGTAGAATTTCCATTTTCGACTCCGATTGAACAATCTTCATCAGCGGAATCTTTTTTTACAGTTACTATTAAAGATCCAATTTGGAAATTATTTCCTGTATCCGAAGAACCACTTTTATCGAATGTACAACTTAAAGTAGATGTACCATCCGAATTCTTAGTTACAGTACCACCTGCAGTTACGTATTCACCAAAGTCAGCACATTTAGCTTCAGTAATTGCTTTTCCTAAAGTGAATTTAACAGTTTTTTGAGTAACCTTATGATTGTCAGTATTATTTTCTAGAATTACCATAATCTTGTATGTTCTTTGTTCATCGCCTGATGAAAGTGTTGTTGAGGTAAAATCACCAGCATTACCAGGAACATTAATTGTTTCTTTGTAATCAGCCGCTTTTACCATAAAAGGCATACATAAAAAGGCTCCCATAACTAGTAAATAACTAAAAAACTTTTTCATCCATCAACTCTCCTATCTTTATTATGACCTAATTATATCATAAAATTCAAAAAAACAATATATTTTTTTAAAAAATTATACTAAAATGTAAAGTTTTGTGTTATCATAATTAATATAAGGTAGGTTATTTGTGAAGATATTAGTAAAAATTAAAAATGATAGATTATGTTTTATTACGCGAAAAAAGCTTAATCCAGATTATAAAAATATGCTTAATACTAACGTAATTAGTAACAATGAACTAGTATTTAGTGATGAATATATTTTCTTAAATCAAAAAATAATTTGTACTTTTTTTAATGAGTTAATAAAAACTTACTCTATTACTACTCTATCTTTTCAATCACTCGAAGTACTTTACATATTTTTACCTTTCTTATCAAAATTCAAAGGAATTAACTCACTATATTTAGAATCTGATGAAATAATGCCTTATAAATTATGTGAAAGATTATGTAAAATAAATAATATAAAATATATAAGTTTTGAATACATTCCCCAATATATGTTTGAGTTACTTGATAAACATGGTTATATTCCCGAATCAAGAAGTGAAATATTATTTACCTCAAAGTTTATGGAAACAAATAGTCTTACTACATACTCATCAATATATTATAAAAATAATATTTATTTAGAATTTCCATTTTCTAATGAAGACATCCAAAATTTTAATACATTTTGTGATATAAATAAAAATTTAAAAATAATTCATATTAACAAACTTAATAAAGAGAATCTAGAAACTATAATAAAAATTCTTAAAAATAATAATCAAAAAAATATTAAAATAATTTTACATGGTAATGAACATGATCCAAATGTAATTGAGTATTTAAAAAAGAATAATAAATTAATTAAAAAGAAATATAAAATTTCATTTAAATTAAAATACTCTAATGAATATATTGAAAATAATATTGCTAGTGAAACAAACAATGCAGTACTTCGAATGATTGCTATACTTATATTTGTAATAATCATATTTTCTTTTATATATGTATTTTATGATAATTATCAGTCAATGATGAAAGTAAGTAAAATTCAAAATGAAGTAATTGATTATATTAATGCTAAAGATATAAACGAAGAAAACTCTAATAGGACATTAAATGGTTTAGAAATAAAAAACAATTATTTATACTCTCTTACCACAATTAATCCTGATGTTGTTGGCTGGATTAAAGTTAATGAAACTAACATTGATTATGCTGTAACTAAAAGTATTGATAATGAATATTATTTAACTCACAATTTATATAAAGAGAAAGATCCAAATGGATGGATTTATATGGACTATACAAATAATGTTGCACAAATTGATGATAACATAATTTTATATGGACACAATAGATTTTTAAATGGTGTTATGTTTGGTACTTTAAATAAAGTATTATATAAAAATTGGTATACAAATGAAGAAAACCTAACAATTACGTTTGATACCCTATATGGTTCATATAAATATAAAATATTTTCAATATATATTATTCCGACAACAACTGATTATTTAACCACTAATTTTGATAGTAATGAAGAAAAATTAGACTTTATAAAATTAATCAAAGACCGTAGTATTTATGACTTTAATGTAAATCTTGATGAAAATGCAAAAATACTTACCCTATCAACTTGTCAAAGTGATACATCTAGACTTGTTGTTCACGCATATTTAGAAAATTAAAAAGATAGAAATTTATTTAACTTTTTTCTATCTTTTTTAAATTCAGTAAATACATTACAACAAGGGGCATTGGGAATATAAATGGAAGTGCATATCTAAAATAGTTATTCGCAGGACTAAGTATGCAGAAAAACACTGCGACAAGCATTGGACTTATAACTATTAAATATTTCTTTTTATTTTGTTTTATTAAATAAACAGTCATAGATATTACAATCCATACATTAAAACCAATATTTACAAATAACCCAATAACTGGTAAACATCTATAAACATTTCCATATCCAGATAAGAAAGAACGTAAATGTTTAAAACTATTAAAGTGATAATCCACTAAATTATTTTCAGTAATTCTTTTATCAAATTTGGTGTATAAATACCAATTTAAATCACCAATATCAAAGTAACCATAAATATTATTAAGTGTTGCATCTATATAGGTAAATGGATGAGTATAAAATCCTTTTAGCCAAGTTTTAGCATAATTAACAAAATCCTTTTTTGTAGCATATTTGTTAAAAGTTGCTTTAACTGGATCAGATAATTTTGGTTTATATTTAGTTTTAATAATATCATAATTAAGAAGTCCTGAAATATTTTTTTTATCCTCTTCGGTTAAATCTTCTTCGTGATATTTTATATATCTAGCAGTTTGTTGAAAAGGAATTGATAATACTTCCCTAACCGTTGTCCCGGTTATATGAAGTGCAGGTAAAAGTATTTTAGAATAAGAAATATAACTTATAAATATAGCAAATACTAAACAAATTATTCTTTTTTTATTAATTTTACTATAATTACACATAAATGGAAGTAATAATAATACTAAGAAAATACCATTATTTCTAAATAAACAAATAAACATCATTAATACGAAAGATAATAATAACCATTTAAATTCAATTTTCTTATTCTTGAAGTTTTCAATAAATTCTATTAAAAATATTGTAAGCCAAATCATAAGAATTGAATAATAAACATCTTTATTTGTGTTAATTGCATAAAATGGAAAACAAGGCATTATAACGTATAATAATAACATTAAAAGTAAATATTTATTACTTACACCTTTTTTCTTTAAATAAGAAATTGAGTAAGAAAGTGTTAAAACTAAAAACAATCCTTGAAAAAAAGTATAAATAAATAAGCCAAAGTTATCATTAACAAGAAGTCTTCCAAGTTTAACTGAATAACCTAACATCAATGTATGGAGTACTGGATGATGATTAGTTAAATTAACTTTTGGATCAATTTGAATTGAATAATCTACATATTTTGTTCTTACATTAAATGCCTGTTTTATTTGATTACTAGGATCTGGCGATAATACTGCAGGATAATATGCTATATAATAAATGCTATAACATAATATAAGTACAAAAAGACTTACTAAAAATGGATGTTTATTAAATAATTTTATAAATTTATTATCTTTTAAATTAAATTTATTTTCAAAAATTGAAATAGTTTTTTTAACATAAATCATAAATAGATTTAAAATATTATAAAATCCAATAAATCTTATTATTGTAAAAAAGAACATATACTTTCTAAATAAGATACTAAGAGAGCCAACATCTCTATAACTTTGACCGACTAAAACAAAGATAGAAAACATTGGTAAAAGTATTTTATCTTCTTTGCTAATATTTTTATAATCATTTTTAGCATAAAAAATATAGAATATAAAAGTAACTAAAACTAGCAAAACTATATTTAAAATACTAAATGGATTTTTTGCTAAATACAATTTTTTAAAATTAAAAAATAATGTAAAAGCATTAATAAAACTTAATATAAAACATTCAAACTTCTTTTTCATATGCCTAGTATAGCACTTATTATTTTATTTTGCAATTAACTTATTGTTTAAATAAATCTTATAAAACTATATTTTCTAATAAGCTTCATTAAAAGTCTAATTATCATCATATTCTTCCTCCTCTTTTTTAGTAAATATTAGTTTGATTAAAAGTTCAAAGAATCTTTCATCATCGTCATAATCGATATATTCTGGCGGATCAATCTCATTAATTGTAACCCCTAATTCATGACAATTCTCCCTTGGCACATCATAATGCTCTAAGATATTATCAAATACCTCACTTAAAATTTCTTTAGGTATTTGTCCAGTTCTTACTTTTTCATAGTCTACATCTCCAGTTGTAGAAAATGTAATTTTTTGATTAATTTCTTGCATTTTTAATTCCTCCTTTTTTGCTGAAATTTTTGCTTTACACTTTTTTTACACTTTTAAAATTTTACTATGTCATATCTTTTTTCTCCTTTCACTATACTTATTACCGAAAAATTTCTGATTTCCTCCTTTTTTTGTTAAATTTCTTAAAAAAAGTTAAAATTTTACACTTTTTTGACGTTTTTTAATATTCTTTTTTACATCTATTTTACATATATTTTTATGTAAATCAATTTACATTCTAATAAATTCTAAACTTGTTGACAAAGCACAATTAAAATTATATAATTAATTTGTAATCAGTAATCGCGGTGACCTTTTTCACTACGGTTACTGATTTTTTCTTTTATATACATAAAATCCATACTTAGATTTTATCGCTATGATTTTAACCCATTTTAATCTTCTAAAAGTGTAATTTAGTTGCATTAAAATATTATGTTTATTAATTTTATTATTTGTAATGTTTATAATAAAGTTATATGATTGACCCTTTGCTTTTTCTAAATTATGATATATTAATTGATTACTGCACCCATAAGTATGTTTATAATCAAAATATTCTTTACCAATTTTAAAATCAGCAGATTTTTTATTAGCTGGCTTGTTAAATCGTGGAAACACCTCTATTCTTTTTGAGGTCATTAAGGAAAGCCATTCAGCAAATTCTAATTCACCTTTTTTAAAATCTAAAACTACATCATGATTATCAATTAAAAATGATTTACCCTTATATTTAAACATATCACCATTTTTGTGAACAATTAATTTATTAGTTTTTTGATTATTATTAAGCCATTGTCTTGTTATATTTGTATACATTTTTTGTTGATCCATATTATATTACTGATTCAGATAAATCATTTTTCTCCCTTCACTATACTTATTACCGAAAAATTTCTGATTTCCTCCTTTTTTTGTTAAATTTCTTAAAAAAAATTAAAATTTAACACTTTTTTGACACTTTTTAATATTTTTATTTACGTATGTTTTACATATATTTTTATGTAAAACAATTTACAATCTAATAAATTTTAAAATAAAAAAAATCATATCATTTAGATACGATTATTTATTATCTTCTTCAGTTAAAATATTAATTATTTTATTTTGATTTTTAATTATTTGAGACATTTTATTATGTAAATCCTCAAGCATTAATTCACTTTTTAAATCAGTTTTATAATCATTTGAACTACGAAGTCTATCTTTTTTTGCTTCTCTATTTTGACTCATCATAATAATTGGTGCCTGAAGAGCTGCAATACAAGACAAAAGTAAATTTAAAAGAATAAATGGGTATGGATCTGCATTTGTTAAAATAAATATATTAAGAATTATCCATAAAAGTAGAAATATAACAAGTCCAATTATAAATGGCCAACTACCTGCAATTTCGGTTATTCTATCTGCTAAATAGTCTCCAAAACTTCTATTTAAATCACTTTCTTTATCTGTATCAACACTAATTGGTTCATTAATAAGCATATTGATTAAATCTTCTTCATCAGTTACATTAATATCTTTTTTTAAAAGCATTTTTACTATTTCTTTTTTACTATTTTTATTTTCCATTTTTTATCACCATATTAATGGTACCACAAAAGTATCCATTTTGTAAATTACTTATGTTTTGTAAGTCTTAAAGACATATCTTCATAAAATGCTTTATTCTCATTATAAAAGTCCTCATACATATCTTTATGTAATAATATTTTAGCATTTGATTCATTTAAAATATCTTGAACTTCTTCATTTGATAAAGGCTTGTTATTTTGATTTATTAAATCACACATTCTTTTTCTATCTTCAAGTAAATCATAACGACCATTTCCCTTAAATTTAGGACACATAACTCCACTATCATCAGTAATTCCTAATCCATAAGTATGTAGTATTCTTTTATTCGTTGGATCTAAAAAGTAATTTTTACCATCATAACTTGCATAGGAAATTAAATGTGGTGCGTATAAAGAAAAAGATTTTAAAAGTAAAGCAATTTGTTTATTCATTTCATAATCAAGTTTACCTTCAGAATTATAAGCGTTTTTTAAACATTTTTTATTAATCATAGAGTATAAAAGCGATAATGAACTCCAATTACTATAGTGATAACTTTCTATACCACTTTCTCTTAAAATGTCTGTAAGCATTGAGCCTATATGCCTGCATACGCCTTTGCCATTAAAAATATTTGCTCCACGTAAATTTATCATATCTAAATACTCTTTATAAAATACTTTAAATTCAATAGATTTATCCTTAGATAAGAAACCATTTTTATACATATAAACAAATAAAGCATATATTGAAATAGGTTCTTTAAAAGAAAGTTCTTCATTTAACACTTTATATCTTTTTAAAAACTGTCTATAATCATTTAATAATGATGTATATTCCTCTTTAGTTATTTTATTACTTTTTAACATCCAATTAAAATTTGTTTCATCAACATTAGGTGCAACAAATAAATTTAATCTTATTTTTTCTAAATCATAAATATTCATATAACCCCCCTTAATTACAAGTATTCTATCATAAAAAGTATTAAATGTAAAGTGTGTGTCAAGCAAAAAAAATATAACTAAGTTAAAATAACTTAATTATATCGCTTATTGTAACTACAATCATTAAAAGGAATATTAATATAAATCCAATTAAATGACAAGTATTTTCTATTTTAGCATTAACAGGACTACCTTTGATTTTTTCAATTATTAAGAATAGTACGTGTCCACCATCAAATGCCGGGAATGGTAAAATATTAATAAATCCAACATTGATTGATAAGAATGCTAAAATATATAAGAAATAATTTATACCGTAATTAATTGTTTCGCCTACTACTTCGTAAATACCTACAGGTCCTGATAAAGCAGATAAACCAATTTTACCTGAAATTAATCCCCATATAGTATAAACCATTGAACTTATAATAGAGTTAAACTTTCTTATACTATAAACAAATGATTTAAATACATTTGAGGTATCTTCAGCATCAATTTGAATACCAAATAATTTAGATTCTGCACCAGTTTCTTCATCTTTAATAATTTCTGGTTTAATCTTTATTTCCTCTTTAGTGCCATCAGTGTGTTTTACTTCAAAAGTATAATATTCATTAGTATTTTTATAATATAAAATAATTTGTGCTTTATCCCATGATGACACATTATAACCATTAATGTTTGTTATAACATCGCCTGATTTTAATCCGGCAACTGCCGCTGGTTTATCCTCGACTACATTTAATACTTTTGGAGTAATTGCTCCACCACCCCAAATAAGTGTATAAATAAATAGAATTACTATTGCTAAAATAAAGTTATTAACAACACCTGCGACTAAAATGATAAGTCTTTGCCACCATTTTTTATTACACATTAATTTGTCTTTTTTTATCTTTTTGTTGTTCTCATCAACCTCACCAGAATCATAAACCTCGCCAGCCATTGATACAAAACCGCCTATAGGAATTGCTCTAATATTATAATTAATACCATCTTTTTTTCCTTTATGGGTATGTAATAAAGGCCCCATTCCTATTGAAAATTCATAAATATGAACACCAAAAGTTTTAGCCCAAATGAAGTGACCAAATTCATGAACTAATATTATTATTCCTAAAATAAATAATAATAATAAAATTTTTATAATAAATAAACCTATACTTGGAAGCATAATTTTTTTCTCCTTTCTATAATAATATTAATGAAAGTACTACATATGTTAAAAATATAACAAGAGTACTATCAAGCCTATCAAGTGCTCCACCATGACCAGGCATTATATTTGAATAATCTTTAATATTATTTTCTCTTTTTAATTTACTAAATATTAGATCACCTAATTGATCCATTATTGTTAAAATAAATGTAATTAATATAATTATAAAATTAATTTTTTTAAATAATATGAAATATAAAATACAAGGAATTATTGTTCCAAAAAGGCTTCCTCCCAAGCATCCTTCCCAAGTCTTTTTAGGTGAAATATTTGGACACATTTTATTTTTACCAAACATTTTACCCGCAAAAAGAGCAAATGAATCGGTTATAACTGGAATTGAAACCAAATATAAAAATAATTTTAAATCTAAATTCCTAACTAATATCAAACTATTAAAACCAAGTCCAACAAATAAAAGTAAACCAATTAAATGAAAAGCATCTTTTATTGTATAACTATCATAAAATAATGTTGGTACAATTAGTCCAAAACATAATACTGCTAAATAAATATATGACACTCCACTATAATAAAGAGAATATGTTGTATTAGCAAACACTATCAAAAGTAAACCTAAAAGTCCTAAAAACATTGGAACAGTTGGTAACTTTTCGTGTGTTTTTTTCAAACTCATAATTTCTTTATATGACCATAATGCTATGAGTCCCACAGCGATTTTATATGGATACCCTCCTAAATAAATAAATGGAATTGCGATAGCTATTGCCACTACCGCACTAATAATTCTTGTCTTCATTTTACAGCCTTTCATTAAACTTATCCATCTCATCTACTTGTGATTCAACAAGAGCAATAAATCTTTTTTTATAACTTATAACTTTTCTTTGTAATTCTTCTGCTTCTCTTTCAATATTTTGTGCTTTAATTAATGAATTATTCACAATCTTCGAAGCATTGTTTCTGGCATCTTCCACGATTAATTTACTTTGTGCATAAGCTGCTTTTTGAGCATTAGCACTAGTTTCTTGAGCAAGCAAAAGAGTGTCGTTAAGTGTTTTTTCTAGGCTTTTATATTTTTCATTTTCTTTTTTTAAACTTTCAGCCTCTAAAGTAACATTTTTAAGTTTTTCATAGATGCTTTCATATTCACTTGCTACTTCCTTAACAAAACTAGCGACATCACTTTTATTATAACCATAGATATTTGTTCTAAACTTAACCATGGACTATACCTTTCTATAAATCTATTTCTTCGTAATCTTCTTTTTCTTTTTTCTCTGAATCATCTGTTATTTTACCTTGTACATTTACATTTTTAGGTGTACATAAATAAATACCAACACCAATTTTTTGCATTGAACCACCAATTGCATAAATACATCCACTTAAAAAGTCAATAATTCTTTTTGCCTGTGGTGCAGTAACCCTTTTTAAATTAACAACAACAGAATTACGGTTTTTAAGGTGATCAGCAATTTGTTGAGATTCAGAATATGCACGTGGTTCTAAAAGAATCATTTTATTTCCAGTTTTATCTGCCTCTTTTACAGCATCCTCTTTACTTATACTATAAAATTCATCTTCACTAACACTTTGCATTTCATCATCATTATCCTCAAATAATTTTTTAAATTTAAAAGCCATATTTAGCCCTCCTAGTATCTATTTAATTATACTAAAAAAAAATCTACTTTGCAATAATGCTAAAATAGATTTTTAATTATTTAGCTAAAATGTTTTAAAATCTTTAATTACTCTATAAATGCCATATTTTTGATTACTATTTTTATATTTTTTAATCATTTTATTTAAACTATATATATTAAAGTAAGTTGCATCATCTTTTTCCATAGCATACTCAATAAGTTTAATAACAAGTGACTTATTATCTTTAACATTAAATAATGTTTTATATTTTAATATGTCTTTATCAGAAACATTTTTAAGTACAAAATCATAATACCAATTAGGACTTTTTTTAAATATATATCTTTCTCCAGGATAATTTTTAAGAACTTTTATTGTATCAAAATAACCTATTTGAATATTTTCAGTAATAGCCTTTTTATTAACTGTCAAGGTTGAAGATAGTTTTCTTGTAGGAACAATTGTTATAACTTTATCTTTATCAATAAGTTTTTTCTTAAAACCCATACCTTTTAGTTCAACACGATATACTTTATCATAACCTTTTTTAAGCATCATATTCGCAGGACAATTATCATAAATACCGCCATCAAAATAATAACTATCCTCTTCGAGTTTTTCCATTTTAAATACTGGTAAATAACAACTTGAAATAATATAGTTATTTATAGAACCTTTTTTCATATCTTCCTTAAAAAGTTCTAAAGGTTTAAAATCCTTAAGTCTATAAGTAATAAGTCCAAAATCCATTTTACTATTTCTAATATCAGGTTCTAAATTAAAATCTTTTAAAGTAGACTGAAGCCCTTCGATACTTATTCCTTTATTTTTTATAATATTTACAAAATTATCAAAACTTGATTTTAAAAGTTCAAGTTCATCCTTATTTTCACTATTAACTAAATCAACATATTTTTTTTCATATCCAAGTATTTTACCAATATCTGCATTAAGCCAAAAATCAAGAAGTTCTTCTTCTCTTCCTGCAGCAATCATTGCAGCATTAAATGAACCAATTGAGGTTCCACATACACCATCAAATTTAATATGACACTTTTTAAAGGCCATATAAGCTCCTATTTGATAACTACCTTTAACTCCCCCTCCAGCTAATGCAAGTCCTACCATACTACCTTCCTTTCTTAATTAAAAGTATGAATTTACCTAGTAAAATATTAATCTTTCTATGTCTACTTCTTCGTTTTTGTCTCATAAAATAACTATCTAATGAATCACTTGAATACTGTAAAATCTTTTCATATTTCTTTGTATCATTAAGTATTGGAAAAGACATATCTTTACTTAAAAATATTCTTGATAAAATATAGTTAAATGAAAGTCCATGATATTTTAAAATATTATTAAGTATGTCTTCGTATTTACATTCAATATTTCCTAAATTAATTACTTTTTTATTTACTTTATCTAAATTATCTAAAATTTTACATACTGCATATGCACCATCTTCTTTAGTAACGCAGGAAACTATATCATCCTTTTTAACTGTATAAACAAATGGTTCAGAGGTTAAATCACAAAGTACCAAAGGAAACCTTACAATAACATAATTTTTACATTTACTTGTAACAAGCTTTTCTGTTTTAATCTTTGCTTTGTTATAATATGTATCTAAATTTTCAAAAATACTTGTACTACTACCATAAATTAAAGTACAATTTGGATTATAATATGTAATTGCTTTAATAATATTTTCAGTAACACCATACTCTATTTTATTAGCAAGGTCCTCTTTATAATTTGCAAGAGGTAATATGCATGATGCTAAATTAATAACATAATCATGTGTTTTTATTAGAAAGTCAATTAAACCGCGATCAAAACAATCAGAATAAATAATATTAACTCTTTTTTTATATCTTTTTAATCTCTTAATTGTTTCTTTATTTTTTAAATCTACAACAGTAATCTCATATTTACCTTCGGAAAGTAAATATTTAATTAATGATAAGCCAATACTACCGGCTCCCCCGAATACTACAACCTTCTTCATAATTCTCCTTTATAAAATATGTAAAATAATAACAAGTATTATTCCAAGTCCTATACCAAAATAAGTACCTTTATTTTTTCTATTAACAAATAACTCCTTAAGAAGTTCAAAAAAGCATAAATAGATAAGCATTCCTAAAGTAAATGATAATAAATAATTTGTTATATAAAGAGGAATGCTTTTAAAGAAATAGCATATTAGTCCACCGATAAATCCAGACATTGTAAGGATAAAAACTTTAAATTTATTTTTACCTTTTAAACCACTTTCAATTTGAAATCCTAAAGGTATATTATGTAATCCTATTCCTAAACATAAAACTAGGCCAGTCTTAAAACTTCCTAAAGTTATATTATATAAAACCATATTTTCAATTATATTATGTAATAGTAAAGCAAGAATTGTTATAACTCCTAAATGAGTTTGATGATTATTATGTTCTTTTATATTATCAAGTTTTTCTTTATGATGATGATTATGGTCTGGCACAAAAAAGTCAAGAATTTTAAGAAGTGAAAAGCCTAATATTACCACTAAAATATACTTAAAATCAAAAAATTCTTTTATTTCAGGAACTATATCAAAAAAGATAATATTAAAAAGAACTATAAAAGACATGCCAACAGAAAAAGCCTCAATATTTTTATTTGATTTAAATAATTTATTTATAAAAATACCAATTAAGAAAAATATTCCTGTTAATAATGTTAATATTAATGCCTTCATTACTACCACCAATCAAATTATACAAAATTTCTTATAAAAAGTCCACAATGAGAAAAAGAAAGTGTTATTTGCACTCTCTTACATTGTCAATATTAAATTTAGCATTATAATTTGCACCATCATTAATTCCTTGATCAATATCTTTAAAATAATTATAAGTAACTTTTGCTATATACTTAATATTTTTATTTACTCTTTTTACTGTATCTATACTATGTTCATAATTATCAATATTTAAATTAATAGGAATGTTTATTTTACCTTTTACTGTAGTTATGTCCATATTTTCAATAAGAAGTTTTTCCTCTTCATCATCTACTTTCGAATATACATTTAAAGTAAGTTCACTATTTGGGTAATTACTATATTTAAATACTTCATACTTTGGTGCTTCATAATATACATCATAACAATACTTTATTTTTTCTTTAGTAGTATCAAGATTTACATTAATTGTAGTTTCACCAGTGATTGACTCACCAATATCTTTAATAAAATTATGATCATTTGCATTAATATTTATATCACTTCCACTTGAAATTTTTAAAGTATCAACACCTTTTGATTTAACTTCAACATCAAATGAACCATATTTAAAATCTTTTGTTATGTAGTATGCATAAACACCAGTTACTACAATCATTAAAAATATAAATATGAAAATTATTAAATAAACTTGTGATTTTAATTTATCTTTTTCACTCATAGATAATCCTCTCTATTCTTAATTAATCTTACCAAATTTAAAACATATTTACAAGTACCTACCAATAATAAAATTGTATATTTTTACCAGTTGATTTTTAATTTATTTTAGATATAATATTGTTATAAACATTTGTTTGCAAGGAGAAATTATGGAAAACAATCATATTATTTGTATAGACTTAAAAAGTTTTTTTGCATCTTGTGAATGTATTAGATTAAATAAAGATCCATTTTCTTACCCTCTTGTGGTGGCTAATCCAAATCAAGGTGGTGGTGCTATTACTTTAGCAGTTACTCCCTATTTAAAATCTTTAGGAGTTCCCTCAAGAGGTCGAGTTTTTGAAATACCTAAAAATATTAAATACGATACCATAATGCCTCATATGAATTATTACATTCAAAAAAGTAAAGAAGTTGTCTCTGTATATTTAGATTATGTTTCTAAAGAGGATTTACACATCTACTCTATTGATGAATGTTTTTTAGATGTTACTCATTATTTAAAGTTATATCAAAAAACAGATTATGAACTTGCAAAAGAAATACTTGCTAAAGTGTATGAAAAAACTCATCTTACTGCTACCGCAGGTATTGGTCCAAATATGCTACTTGCTAAAGTAAGTATGGATATTGAAGCCAAACATACAAAAGATAATATAAGTAAATGGACTTATGCTGATGTAGAAAAGAAACTTTGGAAAATATCTCCTTTAAGCAATATGTGGGGTATAGGCAAAAATATGGAAAGAAATTTAAATAAAATAGGTATTTTTTCAATCGAAGATTTAGCCAAAACTAATCCTGGTATTCTTAAAGATAAGTTTGGTGTTATGGGGCTTGAACTTTGGAATCATGCTAATGGTATTGATACAAGTAAAATTTCTGATTTCAATGGACAAGCAAAAGATAAATCATATTCAAATTCACAAGTTCTATTCAAAGATTATAATGAAAAAAATATTTTTATAATTATAAATGAAATGATTGATAATTTATGTGCTAGACTTCGTAATAGTAATAAAGAGTGCCAAAACTTTGGGCTTGGAATTGGCTACTCAAAAAACACCCCTGGAGGATTTTATCATAATATAAAACTTGATAGTCCAACAGATAAAAATAATGAACTTATTAAATATGCAAGTATTATATTTGATAGATTTTATGAAGGATTACCCATAAGAAAAGTTACTGTTTGTGCTGGCAGTTTAAAAGATAAAAAAGGAACACAACTTAATCTATTTGAAAACTATGAAAATATTAAAAAAGATGATGAAGTTAATTTAACTATTGATAAAATAAAACAAAAATATGGTAAAAATAGTATTTTAAAAGCCTCAAGTTTACTCGAAGATTCTACAATTAAAGAAAGAAATAAAAAGGTTGGCGGTCATAATGCATGATCGTGGAATGATTAAATGGATGCCATTTAATTCGGTTGTTTCTAGTAAAGAAATTATAAATAGTATTTTAAAAGATAAAAGTAAAATAAGTATGCCAATTTTATCCGAAGAACAAAAAAATGTTAACGAACAAAAACTTCTTATTGCCTACTATAGTAAAAGTAAAATTAACATTTCATATTATCAAAATGGAAATATTAATTTAATAAATAGTTACATAAAAAAAATAGACTTTACTTATCATAAAATCTATTTTGAAAATAATACAATTTTATTTGACCAAATTGTAAGTCTTAATTAACCATAAAAAATCTTTTTACCAAAACAACTACTAAGATAATAGCAACAAGAAGCACTACTACAGTACAAATAATTTTAACTGGTTTACTAACTTTAGGTAAGCCATTTTTGTCTGTTTCTTCCTTTTTCTCACCCTCAACAACTGGTGCTGTTTCCATAATTGGTGCAGTTTGTGTTATTGTTGGTGTTACAGTTTCTTGAACTGGTTCAACTGGAGTTTCTGCTACTGGAGTAACTACTGGTTCAACTGGAGTCTCTGCTACTGGAGCAACTGGTTCAACTGGAGTTTCCACTGCTGGAGCAACTACTGGTTCAACAGGAGTTTCCACTACTGGAGCTACTGGTTCAACTGGAGTTTCTACTACTGGAGCAACTGGTTCAGCAGGAGTTTCCATTACTGGAGCTACTGGTTCAACCGGAGTTTCCATTACTGGAGCTACTGGTTCAACTGGAGTTTCCACTACTGGAGCAACTGGTTCAACTGGAGTCTCTGCTACTGGAGCAACTGGTTCAGCAGGTGTCTCAACTACTGGAACTACTGGTTCAGCAGGTGTTTCCACTACTGGAGCAACTGGTTCAGCTGGAGTTTCTACTACTGGAGCTACTGGTTCAACTGGAGTTTCTACTACTGGAGATTCCACAACTGGCTCTACTACCTCCTCATTAATTTTTGGTAATTCAATTTTAAAATCGTTATTTTCTTCCATATCTATCATACCTCTATTATAATTATTACATAAAAAAGAAAATATTCCTAGTATAAATTGAATATTTTTTTATTTTTTAGTTATTTTTTTGCCTTAAAGATAATAGAAATGATAAAAGCAAATATAATTGCACTAACTATTGCAAGACTACTTTTATCTAAAAGTTCAGAAAAAATTCCTAAAATACCGGCGTTTTCATAACCATTTATTCCAGATTGGTATAACATATTACCAAAATTCATAATTAGGGATGTTGCACCTACTCCACATTTTTGAATTAATGTAGGATAAATTCCACAAAAGGAAAGAAGTGCTCCAACTACTGTAAAGAGTGAAGTAATATGCCCTGGTGTAAGTTTTGTATTATCTAAAATTATTTGTCCAAGCATGCATATAAAGCCTGCGAATAAAAAAGCATTTAAATATATCATAATAACACCTCGATTTTAACTAAATGACTTATCGCAGGAATCTCTTTACCTTGATTTACTAAAGTAGGATTATGAAGTGATCCTGAGCCCACAATTAAAATTTTCTTATATTTTTTATTTTTTAATATTTTTGTCAAAAACACCAAAGGAAGACATACTGGTCCACTTCCACCACTATACGGGGAAGTTTCTAAAAATATTTCATCACCAGCATCCATTATTTTATTAAGCCTTTCATTATAAACTTTTTCATAATACTCTTTTAAAATATTTAAACCAACTTTTCCTAAATCACCAGTTAAAATTAAATCATAATCTTTAACTGTTTCATGAGAATTTTGTAAATAAGTATAAATTGTATCTGCACAAGCCGGCGCCATAACTGCACCCATATTATTAACATCATTTATTCCTAAATTTACAACTTTGCCAATTAGCCCTCCACTTACTTTAATGTTAGTTTTTTCATTTGTTAAAAGCATACTTACACAAGCAGTAAGTGTACAAGTTGCTGTTCCTTTTTTAGGACAACCATACTCAGTAGGATATCTAAACTGCCTTTCAGCAGTCAAATTATGTGAGGATGCAAGAGTAATAATATTCTTTGCATTTTTACTTTCAATTAAGTTTGAACCCAAAAGTATTTGCAAAGGAAATCCAGCACACGCTGCATATACTCCAACAAAAGGTATGTTAAAATTACTCATAGTTTGGCTTGAAACTCCTAATTGATTTATTAAATCCGTAGCAAAAACATAATCAATTTTATTTTCAGAAAGTCTTTCATTATTAAGTAAATTTTGAATAGATACCTCTTGCATTTTAATTTCAGCATCCTCAAAAGTTTGCTTACCAAAATATAAATCATCAAATTTTAAATTAACATTAGATATTTTACTATCTTTTTCTTTGGGACCCGCTATAGTATAAAAATTTTTAATATAAACATTATTAAATTTTAAATTACCCATAAAAAACCACCTTAATTAGACATAGAAAAAATGATGATATAATTCCATATAAAAGTACAGAACCTGCAAGTTTAAAAAAATTTGCACCAACACCTGTAATAAGGCCATCCTTTTTATATTCAAGTGCACATGATGTCATACTATGAGCAAATCCTGTTGTAGGAATAATTAACCCACATTTTACTTTGCAAACCCAATCATCAAAAAAACCAAGTCCAGTAAAAAGTGATGCTAAAAATATTAACAAAAGACATACAATACTATAACTAATAACCTGTGAAATACCAAAACATATCATTAAAAGTTTTGATACTACTTGTCCTAATATACCTATACCTCCACCCACTAAAAAGGATGTAACAGCATTTTTCAATTTAGGCTCTTTAGTTTGCCAAGATTTAACTAACTTTTTATATTCTTCTTTATTCAAAATAAAATCACCACTATTATTATTTAATAAATGGTGATATTTATACTATAAACTCAAATAATTACGCATTTTTTCAATACCTTTTTTCTCATATCTTGAAACCATTACTTGTGACATTGAAAGTTTTCTAGCAACTTCACACTGAGTTAAATCTTCATAATATCTTGACATAATAATATTTTTTTCATCCTCAGTTAAAGTACACATACTATTTTCAAGTTCTATTCTTTCATCAAGAGAAACATCTTCCTTATTTGAAATAGTTTCATATAATGGTCTATTTTCATCATTATCAAGACTCATTATACTTTGCCCTGCATAAACATATTCATATATTTTATTAGGATCAATTTCTAAAAAGTTTGCTACAGTTTCATAACTAGGAACAACTCCATTTTTTAAAGCCAAATTATTTTTAGTTTCTTCGATTAATTTATATACTTTTAAAATATCTTTATTTATTTTTATTTGTCTATTATTTGCTAGTGTATACATTTCTCCATAAATATATGTATAAGCAAAAGATGTAAATTTAGCACCATAACTTTCATCATAATTTTGGTATGCTTTTAAAAGTCCTAAAACACCTGCTTGGAAAAGATCCTCTTTTGAAACATTATAAAACTTTTTAGCTATCATATAAATTAAACCAACATTCTCATTAATAATTTGTTCTTTGTTCATATTAGACCTCGATTAATTTCATACAAGTAAGTTCATTATCAAATTTTCTTGCACGAAAATGTTTTAATTTCCTTTCTAATCTTTTATTAACTTCACAAATATACATAACACCTTTATTAGTTTTAATTGCTTCTTCACTATTTAATAGTGCATCAATCCCATCTTCATCAATATCCTCAAGGTTATAAAAATTATAAACTAAATATTTTATTTTGTGTTTTAATATTACAGGTACTAAATAATTATTTATTTTATAAGTAGATCCTCGATGAAGCATTCCATCAAGTCTTACAAAAAGTATTCCTTTATTATATTCTAAATTCATTTTAAGCATAATATCCTCTTTTCTATATAATAATAAAGCACACTTTTAAAACTTTTTAAACAACTTCGACAAAACATGTCAAAACATTTTTTTATATAACATCTTATTCTACTTTTTTCGACATTTTTCGTAAAAAAAAGAAAAGTATTTTATTTACTTTTCCAAAATTATTTAATAGTTTTTACAAAACATTTCATCATATTCATAGTCTTTACTTACTATATAATATTCATTGATATTTGTGCAATTTATTACATCAAAATATTTGCCTGAATAAGCAGTCATAATTTTATCATTTGAAAAATAACTTATCTTTACTAAAGAAAAAATATAGTCATTAACATTTTCTGTATTTATTAAATCATATATACTTTCATTTTTTTCATCAAAGTGATAAATCATATCTTTAATATTAACTAAATAATAAGTATAATTTGAATTACTAATTTTATTTATTTTATTATCTTCGATTATTTTTACATTTGTAATAGATTCTTTCTTAATAATGTTTAATTTTTTTAAATCAGATTCCTTTAAAAAATTATTTTGTAAAGCCTCTTTTAAAGAATATTTAAGGTTACCCTTTTTAATAAAACCTTCATATTTACAAAGAGAATAATAATTATCATTATTTATTTTAACTATAAATTCTTTGTTATTTTGTATACATTTTAAATTTTGATAATCAATTTTATTTTCATATATATTAGTAAATATTAAAAATATATAATAAATAATTACAATTATTGAAAATATCATAGATAAATAATATAAATATTTAAAAACTTTTTTATCACTTTTATAAGTTAAAAATATCTTATTAATAATACTTTTTAATTCAGATTTATAAATTATTATGTAAAATAAAACTGTTCCACCAACATTTAATATAATATCATCAATATCAAATGAGCCTACTTTAAATATGTATTGAGCACTTTCAATAGTTATAGTTAAAATTAAAACACATAAAAAATAATTTTTTACCCTTTTAAATTTATCACTTAATAAAGGTAGTAATAACGCAAGTGGAGTTAACATTAAAAGATTTCCAAGAGCATTATATAAAAAAGTCGTTTTTGAATATTTAAATAAATTTATCATTGATACAAAAGGTATTAAATTATTTTCTCTTTTTAAAATATTATTTATTGTAAGATAATTTACCCTATTATTTGAAAATGTAAAGCCAATTAACATGGTAATGTAAAGTATTAAATAATACCAAATAATATTTTTATCTTTTTCATAGTATAATAAATAAAATAAAAACATTAAACAAGGAAATATTATTATAAAAATATTTTCAAGTTCTTTTTTACCAGTTCCTAAATTTATATCAAATATAAACATTACTAAAATATATATTAAGCAAGATAAAATAGTTATAAATAAATTAATTTTCTTTTTCATAAAGCCTCCATTAAACGAGAAAAAGGCCGATTAAATCAGCCATATTCTATTTACAAATTAAAGGTTCACTATATGAATATTCATTTTTTATAAAGTTTTTACTTTTACTTTGAAGTTCTTTAACACTTATTCCATAAAATTCATCTAAATCATCACTATTCATATTATTTAAATCAAATATATATTGAACTCTAAAACGTGAACCATCTAATTCAGATAAAGTTGCATATACACCTTTAAACTTTTTAGGATTTCTTCCAACTTCTTCAGTATACATTTTATAAAAATTATGAGTTTCAGTATTGTCTATAACGAGTCTTTTTTCAATTAAATAGTCTAATTTGCCTTCATCATTATAAACATATATATATTTTAATGCTTCTTCTCCATTTTCATAATATGAACACACAATATTTTTTGAAAGCAAATACTTCCTATAACCATTATAAATGAAGAAACCCATTATTAATATGATTACACCAAATATTGTACTTATTAATACTAAATTATTTTTACTTTTCTTTTTATTTGTTTTTGTCATTTTTTACTCCTCTATTGTAAATATAACATAAAATTGATTAATAAACAATCATTAAATAGTTTGGTCTCCATTATACGCCATTTGAATACCATCTGCTGAAGATGATTCATAATGACTAGCGACCGATGAATTAAAGATAATTAAATTTCCTATTCCGCCAGATCCTAATGTATATTTTTTTGATTGTGCAAGTGGTGTATCAACTATTGCGTGTGCATAAGCACCTCTCACCTGATAGGGATATTGATTTGGAGCTAAAGCTGTTACCCTATATGTCATAGAGTTTTCTATTGATGAAGTTGCTGCATCAACTAAATTTTGAGAAATGCCTATGCCTTTTCCAAATATTACATTACCTTTGACTTCATTCCATTTATCACCAGTTACTGAATAATTAATTATATTTCCATCATATTCTTGATACGCACTTTTATAACCAGATGCTTTAAGTGAAACGCTAAGGCCAGGAGCAATTGCTAAAACATCATAAGTTTTCATTGATGGTAATTGTTTCCAAGTATTAGTTAATGTAATAGCCATATTATTTGAGCCCGAACCCCAAACAACAATTGTCATTTTCAGTCTTCTATATGTTGTTTCAGTAGTGGCAACTTGAATTGGAACATAAATTGGTTCTGTAACATCACTATTTGTAAATTCGTTTAAACTTACTTCTTCCTCATTTGAACTTACAACTTGTCCTTGGTCATATACAATAGTTGATTTTATATATTTTTCCTTTGAAACTGATTTAAAATCTATTTCATTTTTTATTTCCTCTAACATTTCAGCATTCATAGTAATAATTGTATTGTGGTCAAAAGACTTAATTAGATTATTATATTGCTCTTTTGTTAATTCAACCCCATTTAAAGTTCTTAAATAAATTTCTTCTTGTGCAAATATTTGATTAGCACCTAATGTAAAAATTGCAATTGCAAATATTAATTTTAATAATTTTTTCATTTTACCACCTTTCCTTATATTATTAAAATCTATTTTTTACTTTATATTTTATATCATACCTCCTTATCATAATTTTCTATACCTGTATTATAGAAAGCAAAATTATATATCAATCCACACAGGATTAATTTTATCGTAATAACTATCAATAGTGGAATTATAAAAATTAATATTACCATTACTTAAATAATAATTTAATGAATTTGTTAAACTAATATTATTTCTAGCGTGTCGATAATTACCATATATTCTTCCCGTTCGAGAATTGGAACTTATATTTGCTTGTAGAATTAAAGTATGTTCATTTGCATTATCAACTAAATTCATAGATATTCCAAAACCATTCGCAAAAATTTTGGTATTTTGCAAATCGGTACTATAATTTATTGTATTGATATTGTTTTTCTGACTACCAAAAACAGTATTATTATTAAAACTAATATTATCACTCATAATTGCAATAACATCATATGAAAGATAATTTGGAGTTTTTTTCCAACTAACCTCTAGTCTAACATAACTACCGCTTCTAATAAGAGTCATTTTTTTATATTCAGTGTTGACCTCGTTATTCATTAATTCAAATTTCGGAACATTTACATAATCATAAGCAGATATTTCTTGAGTTAAATATTTATCATTATTCATTGTTGTTTTGTAATATTTTGTCATTGAACTAGTTGATGCATTTACATCAATATAAAATAAAATACTTAAAATAATTATTATTTTTTTCATAATACTTCTCTCCTCAATCTAATCATACTAAAAAAGCAAAAAAAAAGTAAAGCAAAATCGACTTTGCATTCGCAAAATCAATTTTGCGTCACTTTTGCGTAAAATTTTTTTACTGAAGTTTCCATAAATTCTATATAATTTTTATATTTATCGCAGTCACCTTTTAAACAATCCATTTTTTTATTTTCTATATTGTAAATATATTGTACATCATAAACATCATTCTCAGCAAAAGAAATATATAGATATATAGAGTTAACATATAAATCATAAATTATTATTGTTGTTTTATTTTCATACACGCAAGTATTTGATTGAACATTGTAATAAAATGTCCCTTCTTTTGTTTTCTTTTCAAATCCATCTTTTGTTTGAATAAAACCATTATCAAGTAATCTTTGAGTTATTTCTTCTTCATTAATAGTTTCTTCTTTAAAATTATTTTTATCGTCAGAAATTCTTTTAGTTTTAAAAATATGAAATTGATTATTTTCTTTTATAAAATTGAATTTGTATGTCTTTGTAATATCTTTTTCAGTAATATCAATATATAAATTATTTATATCAAAGTTTTTATCAAAATATTCTTCATAACCTTTTTCTTCGGTAAATGATAAATTTTCTGAATAATTTCCCTCGTATAAAATTTTATTTTTGTTTTTAGACTTATAATATAACTTAATATTTATATCATAATCTTCATTAATAAATGAACCTAAATATAAAAAATAATTACTATTTGTTTCTATAAAAATTGTATTAGTCATTTGATAATCAATATTACCTTTATAAATTGCGATTTTATTTTTCTTTATATTTAAAATTAGCAAAATAAATAACATTACAAAAAATAAAGTAATTAAACTTAAAATAATATATTTACCTTTTTTCGTAGGAATTTTAAAATCTAAATATTCAGATAATTTAACTAAATCATCTTTATGAATATTATAACCATCTTTTTCCCAATTACTAACTGTTTGTCTCGAAACAATCATTTTATTTGCAACATCATCTTGAGTTAATCCTTTTTCTATTCTTTTATCTCTAACTAACTTATTATAATTTATTTTCTTTTTCATACAATCCCCATAACATTAGTATAATAATTTAAGTTTAAAAAAGCAAATAGTAAGTGTAAAATTTATAAAAAAAGCCTCAATCTTTATTTGCATATAGACTGAAGCGTTAGAACATTTATTGGCAGCACTCGCAAAGAATTTATGGGTGTTTCTTTTTTATTATATGTAAGTCTTTTTCTTACATACTTAATATAGCATATTTTTTACTAGTTATCTTTTTTAAATAAATTTTTAATCTTTGTCCATAAAGATGTTTTAGTTTCTTTAGTAGTGTTTTCTTTAACAGTATCTTTTTGTTTTTCACCATCGACTACCATAATAAACTTAGTTTCATCATTATTACTTAAATATTTATCTTCAATAGTTTTATATTCTTTAGCAAGTTTATTAAGCTCATTTAATCTTATTTCGTACTCTTTAACATTATCATTAACAAGACTAGTTATAGCACTAATACCTTCATTATTATATTTTGTAATGCCATTATTTAATAATGTTGCACCATCATCAAGTTTTGTAATAGCACTTAAAAGTTCATTTAATGATTTTTTAGTACTTTCTAATGCTGCATTTTTAACTTTGTTTGCCACAGTAGTTGCTACACTTTCTGAAACACTTCCAGCAACAGATTTAGCAACATAAGTAGATATATTTGTACTTACATCTTTTGCTGATACCTGGCTTGCATTAACCACAATACCAAGTATAGTTAAAGTATCTTTATGAATATAAGCGAATACTTTTTCTTCATCTGTAAGATCTATATTATTTTGCATTTTAGTCATTATAGTTAAATAAGTATTTGCACTTTCTTCTTCATTAATTGAGGCTAAATAATTTAAGGTAGCTTTTTTAACAGAGTTTGTAACAATAGTATTTACATTTTCATCTTTAGAACCTAATACATTACCATTTTCATCAGTAATAATATTTTCTTTCATTTGATTTAATGTACTATTTATAGCAGTCTCTTTAATATAGGAAACTTCACTACTTGTAAGTGTCTCTGAATTATCATCTAAAGAAGAAAGTGAATAAGTAAGGGTATTTTTTAATAATGTTAAACCATCACTAAGTTCTTGTGAGCCTTCGTTTATTTTATCGATTCCTTCTTGAAGATCACCTACTTTGTCATAAATAGTACTTATTTTAGAAAGGTTAAAGTTTCCATCACTTATAAGTTTATTTGAAACTATGTTATACATTGTTGGAACTTCAAATTTAGTGGTATCATAAGTAATAACTAAGCTATCTAAGTTAATTTCATTTATATTAAGGCTTTCTCTAAGTCCTGGAATTGAAAGTCCGACAATTACATCTTTATTACCATTTGAAACAACTTTACCATTATTTATTGTTACATTTTTATTATAAGTACTATCAATCATAGCACCATACATAATCATAAATGGTGTATAAATATTTGCACTTTTTCCATTAACATTAATAGCCTTTTTTGAACTATTTTTATAATTAATAGCAATTTCAACTTTACCACTTTGACCTAAAATATCTTTAGCATTAACCTTTTTACCATTTAATTTATAAGTTATATTCATAGAAATTGGTAAGTTCTTTTGATATTTACCTTCATAATAAATATCATTTCCATTACTCATCCAAGTTAGATTATTTTTATCAAGTGTATAAGTTTCATTACCATTTTTATTTATAATATTTTCTAAGCTGGAATAATCTATAATTTCATTTTTACCTTCATTATTTTTAAGTATTTCTGAAACTATGATATTTTTAGTTTCACCATTATTATTTAAATGAGCATAAACTGTTTCATCTTTAGTAAGAGCATTTGCATTTAAAGGTAAACTAATAAGTAAACTTAAAAGTGCTGCACTTACTATTTTTTTATTTTTAATATTTTTCATATTATCATTTCCTTTCTTTCTAAATATTAATTTATCAAATGTAAGTAGTACTGTTGGAAGTGCTAAAATTACAACAGCCATACTTATAAGAGCTCCCCTTGAAATTAATGTACAAAGTGATGAAATCATTTCAAGTTTAGAGTAAATGCCGACACCAAATGTTGCCGCAAAGAAGCATAAACCACTTATAAGAATTGAGGCACCGCAGTAATTAAGAGTTTCTTCCATAGCATTTTTCTTATCCATATTTTTTCTTTTTTCTCTATAAGTTGTAGTTAAAAGTATAGCATAATCAATTGTTGCACCAAGCTCTATAGTACCAAGTACAATCGGAGCAACAAATGGAAGTGTAATACCACCAAAGTATGCAATACTCATATTTATAAATATAGCAGCTTCAATTGAAATAATTAGTAAAAGTGGAAGAACAAATGCTTTTAAACAAATAACTAATATTATAAATATACATATTATGCTTGAATAATTAACATTATTAAAATCTGTATCACTTATTTTTATTAAATCTTTCATAAGTGGACCTTCACCCGCAACTATAGCAGTTTTATCATATTTTTTAACAATATCATTTACTAATGTAATTTGATTATTTATTTCATCACTTGCAACTTCATAGATGCTGTTTACAAGTACCATTTGATATTTACCACTTTTAAAAATTTTAAGAAGTTCATCTGGAATAACATTTTCAGATAATCCTAACTTTTCAAATTCAGAAAGTGATAAAGCAAAATCAATACCTGGGATATTTTTAATCTCTTTAATCATATTTGTAACATCGCTTGTTTTAACATTACTATCTAATATAATCATTTCTGGACTTACAATATTAAATTTATCTTTTAACTCTTTATTTGCACTAATACTTTCAAGCGTTTCCGGAAGAGTTCTATCCATTTTATAATAAACATCTATTTTAGAATATGCTAGATAAGCCGGTATAATTAAAAGTACAAATATAATAAATATTACTTTATAACTTTTAACTATAAAATGATTTAATTTATCAAATACTAAATTTACTTTTTTATGTTTAGTTTTTTCTATATATTTATCAAATGTAAGAATGAGTGCTGGAAATAAAAGTAGTGTTGAAATAAGACCAATTAATACACCTTTTGCCATTACAATACCTAAGTCTTTTCCAAGTGTTAAACTCATAGTGCATAGTACCAAAAAACCTGCAATTGTTGTTAAACTACTACCAATAACAGAGGTAAATGTTTCTTCGATAGCACTAGACATTGCTTCTTCTTTAGATTTATATAATTCTTTTTTCTTTTCAAAACAATTATATAAGAATATTGAAAAGTCTGTTGTTACACCAAGTTGTAAAACTGCCACTAAAGCTTTTGTAATATAGGAGATTTCTCCGAAAAAGATATTTGTTCCCATATTTATTAAAATTGCTATTCCAATATTTGCAAGAAGTAAAACTGGAACTAAATATGAATCAAGTGATAACTCAAGTACTAAAGCACATAATATTACAGCAATAATAATATAAATAACTATTTCTTCATTAGATAAATTCATTGTATCAAGTACCATTGAACTCATTCCACCAAGTTTTATTTTATTACTAGTAAGGTTTCTTATTTCCTTAACTGCATTTATGGTTTCTTCGGATGAAGTACCACCAGCAAAAGTAATTAAGAAAATATCTTCTTCATCACTATGTAAATATTTTGTAACACTTTCAGGAAGCATATCAATGGGAATTACCCCTACTGCATCATAAAGTGATACAACTTTATTAACTCCTTTCACATTTTTAATTTTATCCTCAAGATTCATTATCTCTTTTGAGGACATATTTTTTGCTACTGCAATAGAATATGAACCCATTTCAAAATCATCAGTTAATATATTTTGACCTTTAATAGTTTCTATATCCTCAGGTAAATAAACTAAAATATCATAATTTACTTTAGTTAAATTCATACCTATAAATGATAAAACCATTAAAATACCTGTTATTATTAAAATTAGATTTTTATGTTCACATATTTTATTTGCAAACTTTTTCATATATATCTTTCCTTTCACACAAAACATTTTATTACAATAGTTATAAAAATAACACATACATATACTTAAGATTGTATGTTAAACAACAATTTATTATATTATGTATATTTTTAACCAACATTTTGTTATTTATCTTTTATTTTGATTAATAAAATGATATACTTTAGTTGGTGAGAAAAATGGAAAAGAAAAAAGATTTAAGAGTTATTAAAACTAAAAAAATGATATATACCGCTTTAGTGGAACTTATGAAAGAAAAAACATTCGAAGAAATTAAAGTATCTGATATATGTGAAAAAGCTTTAATTAATAGATCTACATTTTATGCTCATTACGAAGATAAATATGAACTTTTAATTGATTTTATTAAAGATTTAAAAGAGGAATTTTCACAAAAACTAGAAAATAATAAAGCCCTAAATATAAAAGAATATTATCTTGAATTAATTAAAATATTTTTAAATCATGTTGAGGATAAAAAAGATATATACTCATCGATTATGATTCATAATAGAAATAGTATAATGATGGATATTTTACTAAGTGCAATTAATGATGATATTTTAAAAAGAATTAGTAAAGAAAAATTTAGTGATGGAATTCCTGCCGAAATTATTGCAAAATTTTATGTAGGTGGAGTTTTAAATCTAGGATTTGAATATTTAAATTCTAATGGTAAATATTCTAAAGAAGATATTATCTCTTATATTGATAAACTTATTAAAGATGAAAAATAAAAATGCTACTATTTAAAGTAACATTTTTTATTCTTCATATTCTTTTACACGAGTATTAATTCCATTTATAACTTTATATTCACTATGAATATTTTTATTTATTTTATAAAGTATTTCTTTCTCTAAATCAATAACTAATATTTCACTTATTCCTAAAAGATAAATTACAACATCTGCAAGTTCTTCGCCTAAATCATTCTTTTTTTTACGATAAGCATCATAAGCCTCTGCCATTTCTCCATACGCTAAACAAAATTTTTTAGAAATATCAGTTACATTAAATCCTTTATTAATTTTATTTTCATAAACCCTCTTTTGAAGTTCTTTTAAATCTACCATTTTCTACATCCGTATAAACAATTATAACACAATTTACATATTTTTCTATAAATTTGTAGCATATCTTGTCTTGTTTTGTCGAATCGCTTGCAATAGGAATTTTTATATGTATAATAACTACTTGAACGTGCAGGAACTGGCGTTGCCACCAATTT
>OLHG01000106.1_pt1 | contig 56004 bp, 88 predicted proteins | sample 1605971 | NCBI WGS metagenome assembly OLHG01 (sample SAMN03283289) | human gut metagenome | biome: human-associated habitat; material: feces | host: Homo sapiens | place: Peru | collected 2012 | reverse complement strand
CATCATAATCATTAAAACCATCTTCGTTATAATGTTTCCATCTTAAACTTGGAGTATATTGCTTTATTCCATCTTCTAAATACTTTATAAACTCTTTTTGTTGAGTTTTATATTCTTTAATTTTATATAGTTGATTATCAATTGAAAGATACAGACTATCCAAATAATTTAATATATTACCTAATATTTCAGTATTATCAATGCCCTCTATAAGTTTATTTTCTATTTGTTTGCGTGAATCCTTTACCCATTTACCACGCTCTAATTCTTCAAGTTGTTTCTTTAACTTTTCATTTTCATCCTTAACCTTTTCAGTACACCACATCATCATTAAAGTCATATCTTCGGGATTTTCATATTTATCTAATTTTTCTTTTAATTCTTGATTTTCTTTTAACAACATCATTCTATTTTGATAATATGGCATATCCTCAGTAGCCATACATTCCATTGATGTTGGACAATATGGTGTTTTTCTTTTTATGCAACTTACACATTCTCTATTTTTCATTTACTCATCACTTCCTTGTAATTTCTTTTTTAAAGCTATTAATTCAACACGTTTAAATACAATATCATATTCTAATTTTAAATATTTTAATTCATCTTTATTCATAGAAGATAATATATCTACCATTTCTTTTGCTAAATCAAATATTTTAATTGCTTTATCATTCATGATTATTACCTTTCTCTAGTTCTTGTATTTTATTTACTATTTCCCATTGTTCAAATTCACTTAATTTATGAAAATTATTTAACCATTTTTTTAACTTGATCCAATTATCTTTTAGTTGTTCATTTGTTTTTCTTAATTTACAATTGACTTCATCTAAATGTTTGTTTTCTTCAACGTTTGCTTTTAAAAGTATATCGTAAGTTTGTATAGTACCATTTAATTTCTTGTTTTCTTGTTGTAAATCGCAATACTTTTCAAAATAAAAATTGTGTAGTTCTTCCAATTTAGTAAAAGAACAGCCATATTCTTCATCTAACCATTTATTTATTGCTTCTAAATTCATTTTGACACCTCTTTTAATAAATCTTCAACAATTTCTAAATAAGATAATAAACAACTTTTTGATAATATATTGTCATCTCGATTATTATCCAATATATTTCTTGTTTCTTTTGTTTCATTGAGTATTCTATCAATGGCTTCTTTTTGTTTTTTACATTGTTGCTGTAAATTTTCAATTTCACTTAAAACAACTTCTTTTGCTATTGCTTGACTTTCATTTTTTACTTCTAGTCCTGCTACTATATTAAAACAAGTTTTAAAGAAATTTTTTTCTTCATTCATTCTGACACCTCTTTTAACATACCCATTATATTGTCTAAATGAGTTCCTAATTCTATTGGCATAGATAATCCATACAGTCTAGTTTGTTTTTCTATATATTTTTCTAATTTATCAATAACTTCTTTTTGTTTTTTACATTGCTGTTCTGTTTCATTTAACAATTTGGCACATTGATTATAGCCATAAATTAACCAAGCATAAGTTTCTTTATCTTCTTCCGTTAGTTTAGCCCCTAACTCATCAACCATTTTCAAATAGTATTTAATTTCTTCTTTATCCATTATTCTTACTTCTCCTCTTCTATCATTGGTTCTATTTTTAAATATTCTATTTCATTCATATCTAAAAGTGTTCCCCAATGACTTACTTCATCATCAAAATATGTTGGAATAATATCTACTCCCAATAATCTTATATAATTATCAAAAATATCAATATTTTCTAAATTATGTCCGCCGACTTTACAACCATTTTTTTCTTTATATTCATAATAATATCTCATACTTATTCTCCTTTAATATTTTAAATATTAATTTTATATTATTTACTACCTAAGTACATATTATCAATAACCCAACCATTCTTACGATAAATTGCTCTGCGTTTACTATAAAAGTTAAATAGCATACCTACGTTATCAACATAGTCATAAACATATGCGATTGATTTTCCATCGTATGGACGTTGAATACGACCAATTGATTGTACAACACTAGAGAAAGCTTTAATAGGGGTAGCTAAAACTAAATTTGATAGTATGGGTGCGTCAAGCCCCTCACGGGCTAACGCATAACTCGCTAATAAATATTTTTTCTTACCTTCTCTAACTTCATTTAAACCTTGTTCTCTTAGTTTTTTAGGGGTATCTCCAGTTATAAGTACCGCATCATTTAAATTATCACGGAAATATTCTAATTGACCAATTCTATCACTAAGTACTATCGTACTACCGTTCATTTTCTTTAAATCTTTCAATATCATTTTATTTCGTTTGTTATTATTTGCAATATCACTGACAAGTGCTGCAAAATTTATTGTACCACCATTTGCCATAAACACCGCTTTATCTTCTAAATCATACCCTGTTTCAATAACTTTAATATGGCATGGTACTTGGAATTTATCTATAGGAAATTTCATTAAACATTTGTTATCATACATACAAGAATATTCTTGTCCTTTTTGAACTATATTATATTTAATCGAACCAATAATATCAACAATGGCTTTTTCTAATCCGTCTGTTCTCCATACAGTTGCCGATAAACCTACACGATATTTTGCCGGAAAATACTCAAACACAGTTCTAAATATTTGAAGTGACTTAGGGTTAGCTGATAAATGTTGACACTCATCTAGTACAATACAACCAAACTCATCTTGTTTTAGTTCTCCATTTTGAATAAATTTATAAACTGATTGTACTGTAGCAAACACAATATCTCCCTCTAAATTCATCTTACCCTCGGTTATAAAACTTGTTTTACACTTCATAAATTTCTTACAACTACTTTCAGCCTGTTTTACTAAGTCTATTGTACCAGCTAACCATAATGTACGTTGCTTTATTTCACCAATTGCACCCAAGCAAGAAAGCGTCTTACCCATACCACAGCCCATGGAAAGAATTACATTACAATAATCTCTTACAGCATCAACACAAGGTTGTTGATAATCTCTTAATTTAATATTACTCTCAATATTAATGGGTTTATTTATACAATAATCAATATAATCAGTAGTAACAGGATGTAAACTATACAAGTCCTCAAAACAACCAACAGGTATATATAAGCTATCTTCCCATATGTTATATAATTTTAATTCTTTTGGTACTTTATAAACACTATAACCCATATTTTTAAGACGGCTATATGCTGGGTTAGTATATGTCAATTTCTTTTTAAAATGTTCTAAAATTTTATCACTAGGATTTTTAATTCTAATAACATTGCTTATTTGTATCTCCATAATATCATTCCTTTTTTTTATTATATCAATATTGAAAATTATAATCAAGTTATAAACATCTAATTAATTATTCTCCCACCGAAAGCACAATCGATGTGTCCACAGATGTGATCTTCTTATATTTTTCATATATTTTAGGGTAATCACTCTTTAACGCATTTGTATCGATTGAAGTTTTTTTGTAAGGTGCTTTTAAACTTAACGCAATACCATTCGATACTATCTTATCTTTACCAAGCTCTAACATTTCTTCTTTTGCGTTATCCTTTAACATTTTAATTAAAGGCTCTACTTCTTGTTTTAAAAGTTCATACTCTTTAATCTTTTCTGCGACATCTTTTTTAATAATAATATTATCATTATAAATTCTAATTGTTTTTTTCATTATTCCTCACTCACTTTCTTTACTCACCATAATTTAATATATAATCTTTTATATCTTGAAAATTATTATAATATTCATCTGTGTAACCATTTTGAAATGGAACTCCTAAGTCATAAAACTTTTCAAGAATACCCACTAATTTTACTTTTAATTCTTTATTTTGATGTAAATATTCACTACCAGCCGTTGCACTACAACGTGTATTATATATATCATCCCATATATTTTCAAATTCTTTTACAAGACTTTCATTTTTACTTATAAACTCATTACTAAATTCATAAGCTTTTAAACTACCCCATTTTAATATAATATAATTATCCATTATTTATCACCCCATACATTATTAATGTATTTATTTGCATACCACTCAATAGTGTTATTAAGTACGCTATTGAACTCATTATCATTTAACACATCGCTTGCTATACTATCAGCTATTGTATCAATATCTTCATCACTTAACCTACAATATTCCTCACTTTCGGTATTATTTAAAAAATCACAAATACACTCTTTAATATCAATCATTATTCCTCACTCACTTTCTTTATACTTATTGACATAGGATCTTCTCCAATAAACGTAAGACCAATATCATCTAAGCAATCTTTCAACTCGTCTAAAAAGTTATCATGTTTTTTACGTTTTGTATTAAGTTGAAAATATATATTATAAAATTTTTTATATAAATTCATATCTGTTATAACATTTGAATTAATAATTATTTTAAACCCATATGCTAGTCCTTTTTCATTACATATTTTTATAAATATATCTATGTTTCTATTACTCATTATCGAACATCCTCTCCGTTACTATCTAATATTTGTTTTTTATTATTTATAATTAAGATATAATTTTTCTTATTTGTATCATAAAATAGCTCAACCATATCCCCATAATTTATTTCTTGATATAATACATTAATCATAATTAATCTTCCTCTCTTTCTTTTAAAATACATTATCATAACACTCATCTAATAAGTTATACTTATTAAATACATTATAATCATTTTTCATAATATCTTCTTTATGTAATATTGCTCTATCACAAATATAAGATAAGTCAATATGATTATCATCTTCCATATAAGCATCATATATAAACGATATTAAACATATAACTTCATCATCACTCAAATTCTCAAACTCATCATTACATTTTAAACAATAATAAATCATTAAATGAAACATACTATACTTATTATCACTAACAACCTTTTCAAAATCTTTTAATAATTCTTTATTCATTATCTTTCCACTCACTTTCTATCATAAAGTTTCCCATAGGGTGTTTGCTAACCCTTACTACATCTAAATCACTTAAAATATTATTCATTGTATCTTCATACAAGTTGTCTAATAATTCAATTATGTTGTTTATATTATCTCTAAATTCTTCATAATTACATTCGGCACCTGTCATACATAAACTTGCTATTTGGTATCTAAAATACTCTTTTAAATCTACTATACTACCTATAACATAATCTTCTTTTTCTTCAATTCTATCATTGTGATATATCATTTCACTCACTCTCCTTTAATTTTTTTAATTTTTCCAATATTTCTTCAACTTGATGCCAATTAATCAACCCCGACATGATAACATACCCAGTGTCATATTCCTCAATCAAATAAGAATATTCATAACCACTCATATTATCGTATCGTTGTTCTTCATATACTTTATAATTATATTTTTTACTTCTTTTTAAAAGTGTATGCTTAATTTTCGTTCTCATATCTATTCACTTTCCTTTCTAAAATGTTCGTGTTTTTAACACCAATCAACCAAAATTGATATAATTTTAATACAATTTTGTATACATTTTCTTCCTTTCTTGACTAATATAATACACTATAAGACTAAAAATGTCAAGCATTTTTTTATATTTTTATTAAAAATATATAAAATTTTTTGTATTTTTTTATAAATTTTTACCATTTTTATAATTTTTTTATTAAAATTTTTATTTTTTATTTCTTAATTTTTTTGTTAGCATTTTGTTAGTATCTTACTTAAAAAATATTTGTTGGCTACAAGGCAATATTCAATATTTTTTTAAAATATAGTCATATTTTTTTAAAATATAGTCATATTTGTTAATAAAATAGCATAGCTAGTATACATTTTTAATAGCTAGTATACGGTTTAGTATACATTTTCATATAGCTAGTATATAGCTAGTATACACTTTTTACTATATATTATAAGGGTTTATATAAAAATAATAATAATTGTATACCAGAAAAATGATAATAATACGAGGAAATAAAAAATTTTAAAGATTTTTAGGTTATGATTTTGTATAATTTATTTATTATATATATAGTATGCAATAGCTAGTATACATATGCAAAATGTGTTTTTTCCTTATTTTACAAGGGTTTTTTTGTATATTAGAGTGTATACTAGCTCTGATTTTACCCATTTTTTGTTAACTAGCTCCTCATTTTGTATACTAGCTCTTAATTTTTTGTATACTAGCTAATTTTTTATTTTATTTTGCAATTTTATTTTATGATTGTTAACCATAAACACGAACATTTTTTAAAATATTGTAAAAAGTTAGAGTTTATGATATAATGTAGATGTGATAAATAACTGTTTGGAGGTGCATTATATGAAAGAACGTTCTACAATTAAAGCTCAAAATGATTTAACGATTAAGGATGATGAACTTAAGCAAGAATTAGATACTATCAAGGCACTTATGAAGAAACAAGATAGAAGTAATAGACTTCAAGAGTATATGAACCAGCCTAACGTCAAGAATTTTAATATGATGTTGCTTGATAGAAGTTTCAACAGACTACCAGAGAGAGATAGTAATGACCTATTACCAGTATTCACAAATGTTGAATATGCTAGAAATGAGGTTATTGAATATTTAAAGGCTTGTAATGATTATAATATGACACCTCACATCGGTTCACTCTGTAGTTATTTGGGAATTAGAAGAGATGAGTTAATTTACTATTCAGCTCATCCGGAAATATGTCCTACGGCTTTTGTTTTAGCTAAAGCAATGGACTATTGTCAGTACATTTTGGAAGAGAATGTTGTTAATGATAAATTAGACGCACGAACGTACGCTTTTATGGGGGCTAATTACTTCCATTTAAGAAACGGGTCAACCGTGGTAGAAATTAAGCCGTCCGCCACGTCATACCTTGAAAATAAAGGGCTTGACACAAACCAATCTCTTATCGCCTTACGCGAACAAATAGCGAACACCCCTAAAAAAATCATAGAAAATGTAGATGAATAACCTACATTTTTTTCATTTTCCACCTAACAAAAAACCAACAACCCTCTCAAACTCATTTTAAATACCCTCTAACGAACAAAAGACATTTTAAGTACTCTCATACTATTTACACCTTTACCATACCTTAAAACTAAAATTTAAGCCATTAGAATTGATTTTAAAAAAACACTTCAAGTTATAATCTCAACTCTTCAAAAATTCCCACCGAAACGAACTTTTTAAAAATCGTTCCAAAAAGTTCATCACGAAACGAACGTTCATCAACCGTTTAATATTTTATATATTATTATATAATAATATATAAAATATTAAAAAATAGTTAGAGTTATAAATTGCTTTCTTAAAAAAATCTCACCGAAAGCAACTTTTATCAACTTCGATTTTAAGATACACTAAAGATTGTCTCCTAAAACACACAAACATCTATTCGCTTTACACTCAAACACTTGTTCGGTTTACACTTCCTGTTCGTGTTTATAAAGTGTTGAAAAATGAGGGTTTTATACGTTTATAACGTATATTAATAACATAAATTTTCAAGGAACAAACAACCCTTTATTATTCTTTTAACCCTACCTATAACGGATATTATAGGCACGATTAAAAGAGTAATATTCACGTTTATTACTTCGTTTTTATTACTCCCATTATAAACCAAAAAGGGCTTAGAATTATACATATCATAAGCTTGAACATAAATCGCATGCTTTTTATTGAATGTTTTAACAATTTTATTATAAACCATGTTATCATTTTAATCACTCCTTTATAAATTCAAGGCAAGTATTCCATGTTGAAAACTTTTTCTTGATTTCTATTGACTTAGTAGATAAGTCTCTTTTGTTAATATGTCTATATGTTGCAATAGTTTTTTTGTCTATGACTTTACCCCTCGTTTTAGGGGTAATAATTACTTGATATAATATTATTTTGTACATATTATAACCCTTTCTTTTTTGCGTCCTCTCTATTTCTCATCACGGCTTGGAACGTGTATAAGCTAGATTACACAAAAGTTGTTAATTAAGCAAGTTATCAAGTTTATTTATTATTTTGTTTAGTTCTTCTATATTATTAGCGATATACAAGTCTTTTGTTTCTTCAAAAGCTTGTTTGTTAGTTTGAAGTAGGGTTATTAAGTCCCATTTAATTTTTAATAGCTTATTTTTCATTATAGACACCTTTACATAATAATAAATAAGTTGGTGTTTCTAGCTGTTATTACGAACATATTATTGCTTGTATTTCCTTTACATAAGCAAGAGTTAAGGCCATAAGTACCAAATGAATATGCAATTGTTGTAAAACCTCTTTCCGTTATATATAATCTTGTTACATCTTCACTATTACTGTTTGTTATGTCCTTAGCGTCTAATGTTTTTGATAGCTCTATGACCTGTTTTCTACTTAGTATCATAACATTGCTCCTTTCTTTATTTACATATATATTGTATCATATTAGACTTTATAAGTCAAGTGTTTTAGTACATTTTATTATAATTTTTTAATGTTTTTAATGACGAACAACTGTTCGTTATCCCTATATTTTACCCAGTCGAAAACCATAGGGCTTAGGGGGTTCCCCCTATACGCACCCCATACCCCCAGGCTTTGAATTAGGTGCTCGAGCAAAATTTAATTTTCAAAACTCCTTACCTAATTCTAATATCCTCCATATACTTAAATTCTCACAATCATCATCCCTAAAACCATAACTATTCTATTTACATAAAAAGCAATAGCTCAATCATTCCTAAGTAATAAAAAAAGAAGAGAAACTCATCTCTCTTCCATTGAAAAAAAATAAAAAAATAATATTTAGCTTAAGATTCTTATTTGTCTAACAAATTATCGTTTAGAGGATGATATAAATTTGAAACAAAGAAATAAGAACCTCAAATACATTATACCAAAACCTAGCACTAATGTCAATAAAAATCCCACTCTCATTGTGAGAATGGGCGATTTAAATTAGAAGACAATTTGGTACTACGATAGATAGTACCATGGAAACGTTTATATTTAGAGATTTTTTCTTATTCTTTAAATGTTGCATAGTTGCATATAAAGGTGATGGTAACTATGATTTCTTTATTTAATATCATTGGTAATACTTTTTGCACGATGTGCGATGTGCAATGCACACTGTACATTATATAACATAAACATCTCCATGCTAATATCTATTATCGTATGTTGTAAAAAACAACAAATATAATCCATACTAATCTAACTATAGATAGATATATACTGTTTGTATATATTAGATAGATAGGAAGTGGTTTTTCACCTCTTCTTTCATAATATTGTTTAATGTTGCTTAATTTTACCGGTCATTAAACATAGATAATTAAATAGTATGGATTATAAGATATTACTACATGATTGAGGTCTTTTTGGACCTACAAAGGTTTAATTGTAATCATTCATTGATACGAATAAGTGTATAATTTTAAGGTTTGTATGATTTTCTTTAATATTTTTAGACTCTTTGAATAATTTTGACTTTTTCCTCAATCACAACTTGATAATATCATATTAACATCATCCATGTCAATGTTTTAGTAACATATTTGTATTGATTTTTTCATATTTTACACAATCTTTACATTTGTGATGGGTTTGTATAAAGTTTGTATAAAGTTTGTAAAAACTTTTTTAAAAGTTTGCGAAAAAATGTTGACATGGGATGGGTGATTTGATATAATTTAATTAGCAATGGATTTGGTACAATCTGTTGCGTGAATATCCATAGCATTAGCTTAATATAGCAAAAAGTTCTAAAATACTAAAAACTTCTAGAAAAGAGCGAATGCTCTTTTTCTTTTTATATTTATATGATATAATAACATTATAAAGTAGGTGGACGTATGGAAATTGTTAGAATCTTTAAAGAATTTATAAATACTATAAAAAATGAGAAAGTTATGGTTAGTTGGTTTTTATCATGTTTATCATTTCTTTTATTGTTACTATTTGTGGTGTTGTGTGTTATATTTATTTGATATTGGTTGACATTTTTTATTTTATTTGATATAATTAGGATGTAGTGCAGTAGAGAGTGCTACGTGAGCAATTTTTTCTACAATGTTGATGGTTCACATTTGTTTAGTGCATAATCATATATTAGTGAAACCTTAAATCCTCGCCCTAGGTGTCCCCCTTTGAAATATTACTTCACCTAGGGTTCTTTTTTTTTACACAACTTGCTTTATATTCGTTTTTATTATATAATTATGTAAAGAAAGAGAGTGATAGAATGATTTTAAAATTTGTGTTAACAGCTTTTGAGGAGAAGACGCTACATTTATGCTTAACAGCGTTTTTAATACTCGTATTTATTTTACTTTGTATGGTTGTACTTGCGATGGTGGCATCATTATTCGGTAAAAATAGATAAAATTTAAGTAGAATATGAGTAAGATATAAGTAAGTTGGTGGTTATATGAAAAATGAAGATTTGAAAATCGGTGATATTAATGATGTTAATGATTTAGATAAACAGGGAGGAGATATTTTTCATAACAAGTATCTTGAGGATAGAGATATTGTAAAAACTCGTATAAAAACTTTTATTTGCTCAGATTATTATATTCGGTACGAGAAAGAGCAAGATGTTAGTAAAGTTGAAAGTTTAGATGATGTTTCATCAGAGTGGCATTTGGTTGCGGATTTAAACAGAATAGGACTTAGGATTATCGCAACATATGACGCAAAAACGGAGATACTTACGATTAGAAAAGATGGTTTACGATTCTTAATTCCTTCAGAATTTGATCCTGTGCGTAAATTTGTAAAAAATATCGATAAAACATATAGAGAGAATATGGATATTGCGAAGGAAGTTGTAAAAAAAAAAGTCATTAGAGAACGAGATGAAGAGTTCTTAAGGCGTGCACGTGTTCTTTTAGAAGAAAATCCTGAGAATAAAAGATGGTGTAAGGTGTGTGAGAATTGGCTCCCATTTACGGATGAATTTTTTATTCCTGTTAAATCGAAGACAAATCCAAGAGGATGTACCTATGGACATGTTTGCAGAAGATGTAAGAGTAAAGTAGACGCTGCTTGTAAAACTGCGAAAAGAGCGAAAAAAAGAAAAGAAAAAGAAAAAAAAGTTAAAAATACACAAGGACAATATTGGAAGGAAGGTAATGGAGATTTTTTAGTTAGAGGTATACCACGTATGGAAAGAGAAGAATTTCTTGTTAAATTATATACACTTGTTGGTCTTGATTTTTATGAAGAGATGCGAAAATGGAAGAAACATTTAATTCGTACAGGAAAGTACGAAGAAGTTGTTATGAAGTATGGTGATGCGGCACAGAAAAAAGAATACTTGCATCAAAAGAAAATATCGGAAAAACGTAGGCAATCAAGACATATAAAAGAATAAAAGCGAGGTATAAAATTGAAAGAGGTTACGAAACAACTTATTAAGAATTTTAAAATATATGAACGAGGTTTGGATTTTATGGGATATTATCAAAGGAAAGGTGATATTCCTACGTTTCATCATTATTTGATTGCGAATAGACATGGTGGTCCTTATTCATATGAAAACGGTGTTATTTTGTTTACAATGCCGCATCAATATCTTCATGTTATTGAAGCACATGATTATCATAAGTTTTCACTTATTACAAGTGAAATGCACGATATGAAAATAAAAAGACACTTGGATGATGAAAACTTAGAAAATATTGGTGAGATTCTTAGTGAGTTTGAGTACAAGAATAGGGATAGATATACGAGAAAAGGTAAAAGATTAATTCGTAGTGAATATCTAGAGAGAGTATATAAATAATAAAAAGAGTGCTGTTTGGTACTTTTTTTATCCCGTATATCTTGTTTCGTAACCTCTTTTTTAGTATAATTATAATGGAGATGATTTAATGAAAGCGTACCTTGACATAATAGAATACTTCGGTGTTCGTAATCAAATGAAGAAGTTAAATGAAGAATGTTTTGAATTTTTAGAAGCGGTTGATAATTATGAAGATGTAATGTCATCTCATTTAGGCGGTAGTGCTTTTGAGAATATGTGTAGAGAGCATGTTATTGAGGAAATGGGCGATATGTTGGTTCTTTTAACGGAATTTATTGCGAAATATGATATTAAAAAGGAAGAATTAGATCCTTTCATGGATTATAAGTTGGAAAGAACACATGACAGAATAAAATCAAAATATTATGAAAAATAGTATTGACTTTTAATGTCTGATATGGTATTATTAAATTGCATTGAGATAATATTTCTTAAAAAGAGAAATTGTAGTGATAGGAGTATCACACTCGTAAAAAAATATTCATCCGGAATAATCCTAAGTTGGATAACAACTTTCTTGATTATTCTCTCAAATAACAATATCTTAGTGCATCACAATTTTATTTTTTAAGAAGTTTATAAGCGAACCATATGAAAGACTGTGCGAAACACAGTATGGACATTATCTTGTACTTATTAGTTTGTCGGATACGATAGATGGATTGAGTGATTTGAAGGGAAACTGGAGAATGGAACATGCAAAGCATGAAAAGAGATAATGGTGGTATGGTATGAGAGTTTGTAAAGCAGAAGGCTAGTCGCTTACACAATCTGAAATGGCATGGGTGGTTTGCATCCATGTTCGGAATAAGGCAATAGAACTTATGGGCTTGATAACCCAAGAGGAGTTGTAATATCAAAATAAGTGAGTATGTAGTTGAACTTTCGTGAGAAAGGTATAAGATTAGTCCTTCGTATGAGTAGCACAAATCTACATATTTAATTATCGCCTGGTTAGCGAATGAAAGTATTAAAGTCTAATTCGTGTGAAAGTTGCAAGTATCACTCTTACGTAGGATCAAAAGGTGTTGGAGGAAAGACGGTAGCTCCCTCTCAGGACCAACACTTCCTAGTGGCTGAATAATAAATGTTCATATTATATTAGTGCGAGAAGCACCGCTTATAATTTTTTTAAAGAACAAAATTATTGGGAAAACTGTGAAAGGTCAGACCTTAGGGGGACTATCCACTTCCAGTAATACACATAATTTAAATATTTATTACAAGGCTTCCTTTTTTATGTAATATGAATGTTCGTTAGTCATTATGTGTAATTTATATGTAGGGCGTTGTGGACCTACTCCCAATTCGATGTTTTTCATTTTATTTTGTGCGTGTACCAAATCACCTCCTTTCTAATTTGTAGGTATTGGTACACATTTTTGTTTTATGGTAACGTACTCAAGTGGTTCAAGAAAACGGACTGCAACTCCGTTATCGTGGGTTCGAATCCCACCGTTACCTCCAATTTGACAGTTTTTATACCATATGGTATAATGAGTTTAGTAGCCTAGTGCTACTGTTCCATCGGTTTTTTGTGGTATATACTCCACAAAGCAAAGCACGTTTACCCCGTGCTTTTTTTAATTGACAAATCTGTTTATTTATAATATAATGCAATTAGAAAGATATACGAACATATTTTTGATAACATTGGAGTTGATTTTTATGATTAACCCACAACTTATGTTTTATGACTATTCTTCTTTTTATGATAATTCCTCTTTTATTAAAGAGAATTATTTAAAATTAACCTTGAACGAGAAATATGTGTATAAATATTATGTATACTCAAGAAGATTATTAAGGGAAAAAACATGTGATTTAATTTGGGAATTTTTAAATGCCGTTGATGATACGGAATTGGAAAACCTTAGGCACATTTTAAGAAACGAATGGTATAAATATAATAGGTGATATTATGAACAATAAAAACCGAATATTGAAAAATATTGAGGAGTTAGAAGATTTATACTCCCAAGTAAAAGACAGGAATAGTGCCGCTTATTTAGACCTTTTAAATTTGATGAGAATTAATTACGAAAGTGCCGAGCAAGAAGAAAATGCTATTAAAATTTGTAAAGAGATTGAAAGTTTTGTACTCAATAGCAAACTTGGTTATAATAAAGAACAAGAATATTTACTTGCTAGTTATGATACTAGGGCTAGGTGTGGTGACTTTAGGGCATATTGTATCGCTTTGGAATGGAATAGACCTATCGAAAAACAATTCTTCTTACCTCGTAGAAAAATACTCGAGAAACATGGATTATTGCAAGCGATGCAAGATGTTGCGGATGGTAAATTAGACTTCTTGTTTGTGTCAATGCCACCTCGTACTGCGAAGAGTACCACAGGTATATTCTTTTTATCTTTTATGGCTGCACTTTATCCAGACCGTTCTATACTCGGTAATGGTCATAGTACAGCATTAACACAATCATTTTATAATGAAGTTTTGAATTTAATGACAAGCGAAGAATATCGTTTTAGTGAAATATTTCCAAATATTAATATAAAGAATAAATCTGCGGAATATTCATGGATAGATTTGAATACGGATAAACGTTTTCATACACTAATGTTCAAAAGTATCGATGGTGGTACAACTGGTATTGCAGAGGCAAGTAATATACTTTATTGTGATGACTTAATCAAAGATATTGAAACTGCCGAAAATCCAGCTAGGCTTGACAAATTATTTGCAACATATACAAGTACAATTCAGGATAGAACTGTAATGCGTAAAGGAAAAGATGGAGAATATCATCGTTGCCCAGAGATACACATTGCAACAAGATGGTCAATAAATGATCCTATCGGTAGATTAATTAGAATATACGATGGTACGCATAATCCTCGTGTTAGAATTATAAACATACCTTGTTATGATGAAAAAGGGGAATCAAACTTTTTGTATGATTATGGTAAGGGATTTACGAAAGAATATTATCAAGAACTTCAAAAAACAGAAGATCCTATAACATTTCGTGCTAAATATTTGGGAGAGCCAATGGAGAGAACAGGACATCCTTTCACCAAGGACCATTTATCATTTTATACTGATTTACCAGAGCAAGAGCCCGATAGGATTATTGCATTTGCAGATCCGTCATTTGGTGGCAAAGATTATTTTTCAACACCTATTGGGTATCAATATGGAAACGATATTTATATAGAAGATGTTTATTACGAAAATAATGTTGATATAGATATATCGAGAAAAAGATTGTTAGAAAAATTAATCAAGCATAAGGTAACAAAACTTGGTATTGAAAAAAACAACGGTGGGTTAGAATATGGCGAACTTTTATCAAATGACGCTAGAAAACTCAATTATAGAATAAATATTACAACGCATAATGCTCCTACAACTAAATCTAAGCGTGATAGGATACTTTCTTGTCAAAGTGAGATAAAAGGTATTGCGATTAACGAAATGACTGTTAGAATCTATTTTAAAGCCGAATCATGCCGTGAAAATAACACACAATACAATTTGTTTATGAGGCACATTTACGAATGGTCGGAAGCAGAAGGTAGTGTTCAGAAAACTCAAAAGGATGATTGTATTGATAGTGTTGCTTCTATGATAATCAATATTTTATCCCCAGGAGGCGTTGGTGTGGCAAGTAGTAAGTTCTCAATAACGAAACTAGGTTTTTGATGGGGGTTGATAATTTGACAAACGAACAAAAATATGATATAATACAAGATGAAAAAGTATATATGGTATGTCCACATTGTAATAAAAAAATGTTTCGAGTGGACAAAACCAGCGAATATAAAAAGATATATTTGTGGTGTAAAAACTGCAAAAAAGAAATTGAATTTAATAAAGAGAGCCATGAGCCAATGTAATTTTTACATAGGCTCTTTATTTTTTATTAAATCGGAAGGTTGGTGGCAAGTTTGAATAATTCTACTACTAGTACATCATCTTCTACCTCAATCAATTATGGTAGACAAAGAATAATCTTAGATTACGATGAAGTTACATCAGAAAATATTTTAGAGGTATTAGAAAAGGCTCTTGAACTTCATGAGTCAAACAAATCTGACTGTGAATATTTAATTAATTATTTTCTAGGTGAACAAGATATTTTAAATAGAGCGGAAAGCGAAACGTCAAATGTTAATAATAAAATAGTTGTAAACCATGCGTTTCCAATTACGAGAGAGATTGTTGGATACACACTTGGTAATCCAATTGAATTAACACCAATAACGGGTGCTGTTAGAACAGATGTTGACACAGTTAATAAATTGTATAATTATGAAGAAATGTATATGACCGATACAAACACTGCGACTTATGCTTCTATTTGTGGTCTTGGCTACTACATAACATTACCTAGTACAGAAATCACAAAGGATAATACGCCGGATGTTCCAATTGTTGCAGATACATTGGATCCACGATACACATTTGTTGTGCAAAGTTCAAGTATGATGAATCCGCAAATATTATCATGTCATTATATAGAAACAGAAGATAATACAATTTATACATGCTATACCGATAAATATAAATTTGTTGTTACTGACTTAGAAACAGTGGAAACAAGTTCAAATCCTGTAGGATACGATCCTATTACAATGGAAGAAAATTCGTTATTTTTAACAGGAGATTGGGAACAAGCAATATCTGTAATGAATGCTGAAAATGTAGTTGCTAGTGATAGTATAAACGATATCGAAGGTACTATTAGAAGTTTGCTTGTAATATTGGGTGCTCAATTTGAAGATGATGACGACACAACATTAACAGACGTTAAGAAAAATAGATTATTGACATTAGCAAATGCTAGTGGTGGTAATGTCGATGCTAAATTCATATCACCGGCGTTAGATAGTGTTAGCACGGAAAATATAAGAGAATATTTAAAAGATGCTAGAAACATTATCACAGGTATTCCGGATAGGGATAGTACAAGCACTGGTGGAGATACTGGAACAGCGGTTCTTAATAGAAACGGTTGGACTGATATTGAAATTGTTGCAAAACTTAAAGAACTTGCAATTAAGAAAGCAAAGAAAAGACAATTACAAGTGGCTATTGCTATTTTAAAGAAACTAAACTTAGTTTCCGATAGTTTAATGGTAACTGATATAGATATAAATATAGATAGACATAGAATGGATAATTTATCAGCAAGAACTACCGCATTTAGCACATTAGTTGCTACTGGAGAACTTGCAACAATAGATTGCTTAGAAATGTCAGGACTTACAAATCGTGCTACAGAAGTTGTTGAAAGAGGTAAAGAAGCTAAAGCTGAAAGACAACAAGAAGCAATTAACAACATGATAACTGCTAGTCAAAATACAGATACAACCGCTACCGAAACAACTACAACAACCGAAACACAAACAACTAGCACAACTGATGAAAATCAATAATTACAACCCTTAGAGTTCTTATGAACGACTATTAAAAACGAATTATCGTTAAAAGGTATGTTTTTATAAATTCCCTCAAGTGGTAGAGGGCTTATAAGATTGCCACTTATATACATCAGAGAAGATGTTAAAAACACTATAAAGGAGGAACGTAAATGTTCGAGAATTTAAAAGGTATGATGGGCGAATCATATCACGATGGAATTACAGCAGAAGAAGTAAATAATTTCTTTGCTGGCAAATCATTCGCTGACCTATCTACAGGTCAATATGTAGATAAAAATAAATATGACAGAGAAATTCAAACATTAAATTCGACAATTAGTCAACAAAGAGAACAAATTAATTCTAAACTAACTGAGGACGAAAAGAAACAAGCCGATGCGTTGGCAAAGGATACTGAAATTGCAAGATTACAAAAACTACTAAAAGATAATTCAATCAGTAGTAACGGTGATTTGGCAAGAAGTACATTAGCAAATGCTAAAACTCTATTAGACATCAAAGATGATGATAAAGATTATAATGGTTTCTTAGGAAATATTGTATCCGAAGATAGAGATAAAACTTCTACTATCAGTTCTTATATCGCAAAGTATGTAAACGATGCTTACGAAAAAGGTAAGAAAGATGCAACAAAAGACGCAATGGGTGAGTTTGGAAAAGGAAAGTTTAGCGGTAACGGCGGTGCTAAAAAAGAACCTGAAAGTTTAGGTACTAAGTTAGCTAAGAGTTCCCCAGGAGTTACGAATAAAACTAATGTTGATTATTTTAAAAGATCATAATAAGAAAGGAAGTTAAAACATGGCAAACATGATTAAATCTACTGATTACAGTAAAAATCAAAAACAAATTTTAATCGGTCAAGAATCATATTACATTGCATTACCAGTAGTTTTATCTGGAACAGCAAATAGTACTTTACTTGCTGGACAACCTTTAAAAGGTGATATTACTGCTAGAGATACTGCTTTTGTTAAATCTACAGAAGATGGTACATCTCACAAATATGCCGCTAATGGTATATTACTACACGATGTTGTATTAGATTCAGACGGAAAAGGAAATGGTACACTTGTTTTAGCTGGATGTATTGATTTACTAAAACTAGATTCTAGTATTCAAACTATTCTTGCTAGTGTAGAAGGTGTAGACAGAATTATATTCGTGAAAGGAAGTGCTTATTAATGAGTATATTTGATTTAGTAACTGCTAAGAATGTAGCAGAATATTGGATTGAAAAAAATGTTAATGAGCAACCATTACTAGGTGAAACTTTATTCCCTGCTGTAAAGGAAATTGGTATCAAACTAGAATGGATTAAAGGTGCTAAAAACCAACCTGTTGGTTTAAGACTTGCTGCTTATGACACTAAGGCTATCCGTAGAGATAGACAAGGTTTCGAGTCTTACGAAACCATAATGCCATTCTTCAAAGAAAGTATGTACATTGATGAAGAATTAAGACAAAAACTAAGCATATTGATTCAAACAAATAACGAACAACTTGTTAATCAAATTTTAACAAGAATATTTGATGATGAAATTAACTTAATTAAAGCCGCACGAGTAACTCTTGAACAAATGAGAATGGAGGCTTTAACTACTGGTACAATAACTATGGCTAGTAACGGTCAAGCATATTCTTATGATTATGGTGTTCCAGCAGACCAAAAAGTAGACGTTACTACAGTATGGTCAGATCCAAGTGCTGATATTATTGGAGACATTACAAAGTTTGTTGAAAATATGAGAGCAAAAGGTGTAACAATCACTAGAGCGGTATGTAACTCAAGTGTTGCTAAAAACTTTAGAACAAACACAGCCCTTAAAAATGCAATCTATGTATTTGCTAATGGTACTGTAAATATAACTACGGATAGAGCATTAGACTATATCTACAATGAAACTGGTATATCAATTTATGTATACGATAATGTTCGTGTAAATGAAAGTGGAGAAGCGGTTAAATATGTACCAGATAACACATTAGTATTAATGCCAGATGGAGCTTTAGGTAATACTCATTTTGGTGTTACACCAGAAGAAAGTGATTTAGTTTCATTAGGCACTGCTAAAGTATCTATCGTTGACAATGGTATTGCTGTAACAACTTATGGAACAGAAGATCCTGTTAACGTTGAAACTAAAGTATCTATGTACGCATTACCTTCATTTGAAAGAGCCAACGAAATCGTTATCGTTGACACCGCAACTGCAGCCTAATGATTAGAATACATAAAAACAACGAAACAAAAGTGGTAACTAAAGGGGCATATGAAAGTTTTTTCAAGCCCCTAGGTTATCAAATCATTGTTGACATGGTTGAAGAGAAACCAAAAAAGGTTGATAAACCTAAAATTGAAAAACCAAAGAATGAAGGTATGAAAATTAAACTACCAGATATGAGTAGCGATAAGAAAGAAGTTGAATAATATGATTTATGAGTATAAAAACAAATACTATATAAAATTATACCCTTCTGTGTACCGTGAGATAAAGGTTAGTTTAAACGATGGTGAATTGACCATCGAAGCGAGTGGATTTAATACTGAAATAAATAACGAAAATTCAGTTAAGTCAGTATCCACTGAAAGTATTAAAAATAAATTACAAAACAATAACAAAAAGAATAATAAAAGTTATAAATAGAAAAGGATGTGATTTGTGTGGATAAACAAATACAAGATTTAGTTACAAATCTAAAAGATGTCCTAGTTGCTAGAAATTTTGATATGACAAATATGTCTGATGGTTTTTTAAAACTAGAAGTAAATCAAGCTATAGGTGCTATTAATAGATGCCGTAATTTCACACAAACCGAATCCAAATTATACGATAGTAAGTATGAGTATTTAATAATTCCGATGTGTGTGTCATCTATTGCTAAAATCGGTGCAGAAGGTCAAAACTCACATTCTGAAAATGGAATAACAAGATATTATAGTTCTGCCGGAGATTATCCAAAAGAATTATTATCCCAAATAATACCACTTATAAAGTAGGTGATGAATATGCGTTCATTGATGAGAAATAAACGAAAAATATATATTTGTAATCGTTATCAAGACGGTTTAATCGCTAAATATAAAAAACCTATACCTCTTATGGAAAACTATCAATATACAAATAGCGATGGTGATTTGATTGCATTGGGATTGGATTTTCCAATGTACATAAGAATAAAGGCTGATATTAAAGATTTACCAATGTTTCATGCTAATGATAGAGTATATATTGGAATATCACCAAGTGTTCCATTTGATGAATTGTGTAAAGATGCTAACTATGAAGTGGATAGTGATCCAATCATATCTTTAAATAGTATTGAGATAAATCTCAAGAAATTGAGTGGTAAGAAATGATAGTCAAACTTTCCAAGCAAGGTATTAAAGACGCTATTCAAAAGTTAGAATTTTTGAAAGATAATATTAAAGTAGCAAATACTGATATTATACAAAATTTAGTAAACATTGGTGTAACAGAAGCAAACACAATAAATGCCATGGCGATTCAATCCGGTGCTGAAAAAAGTCAAGTCATTGGTCGTGTTGTTGAAAATGGAACTAAAGGATATGTGGCATTAACTGGACCAAATGCTGTTTACGATGAATTTGGTACTGGTGAAGAAGGTTTAGCATCTCCGCATCCAATGCACGATACAAGCAGTCGACCTTTAAATCCATATAATAGCGGACCATATGTTAGTACACATATCGATTACACTGGAAAACATTATTGGATATATCAACCAAACGCTGGTATAGGGAACTATGACCAAAGTGGTAAAACGTATGGTATACCGGCTGGAAAGCAAATATATAACGCTGCTAAAGAAATCAAAGCACGAAAAGATGATGTCATTAAAACAGAATTAAATAATGCTATCCGTACTATTAACAAATAATGGAGGTGTTATTATGCACGGTTTAATTGAGCAATTGAAAACAGACATATCGGAATTATTCACAACGAATGAAAAATATTCAAGTATGATTGTTAAAGAAGCATATGAAGTTTATCCAAATATAACATATCCCATGATTACTATCGAGGAGATTGAAAACGAGGATAATTCAAGATATTTTGATGAAACAGAAAGAATAACAAATTTGGGGTATCAATTCGCTATATACTCAGAACAATCTCTTGAAAAAACTGCTATTCAAAATGTAAGAGCAATAGCAGAAATATTAGATACATATCTTAAAGGAACTAGGTATAGATGTCTTCACCGTATTGGTACACCTGTTATTGTACCACTCAGAAGCGATGAGAACATTATGGTTGGTTATTTGAGATATGATTGTTGTCTTGAACAAGACACGCATACAATTTATAGGAGGTATTAAAATGGATAGTAGAATAGATTTATCAACACTTGGTGTGCAATTACATTACTGTGTTGAAACTACAAAAGGAACAAGACCTACAACTGGATATACAAGAATTTATGGTATCAAGTCAACACCTAGTTTAAACCCATCTCCAGATACACTTGAAACAACTACTCTTGACGAATTAGAGTATAAAACTTATGTAGACGGTCTTAAAGATTTAGGTGGAGCATTAGAGTTTACATTTAACTTAACAGAAGATTTAGTTACTAAATGGGAAGCATTAATGACTGCATACCAAGCAGGTAAAGTAGAGGGAAAGAAAACTTGGTTCTGCATAGTAGTTCCAGGATTAACAAACGCTTTCTATTTCCCTGGAAACCCTAGTTCAATGGGATTACCTGAAACAGCTGTTAACTCTGTTTTAGAAATCACTAACTACATCACTCCAGTAGGTGCTCCAGTTAAAGCTGCAAAGCCAACTGGTGAATAATTAGAAAGAAGGATAAGATATGAATACTAAAATTAATTTAACATACCAAGGTGTTCCTTATACACTTGAATATGATAGAATGAGTGTTAAAACATTGGAAGCGAATGGATTTAATATTCAAGAGTTTTTAAACAAGCCAATGAGTAATATAGAAATGGCTTTCGCAGGTGCATTTATAAAACATCATAGGAAAACTAAACAAAGTGTAATTGATGAAATCTATAAAAAATGTCCTAAGAAAGATGAACTAATAGAAGCACTTATTCAAATGATTCAAGAAACATATGAAGCATTGTTTGACGATGCTGAACCAGATGACGAGGGAAACGCCGAATGGGAAGTAGTGGACCTTTCTCCGAAGAAGGTTCAAAAGTAGAGCATACTTCTCTCACGGAACTTTTTGAGAAAAATTGTCCAATATATATGTCTTACGGAATGACATACAATGAATTTTGGTATGGTTCTGCTTATAGGGTTAAATTTTATCGAGAATCTTATAAATTGAAATTACAACAACAAGACGAGAATAATTGGATGCAAGGCATGTATGTATACGAAGCTCTTTGTAAAGTTTCACCTATACTACATGCCTTTTCTAAAAAAGGAACAAAGCCTCTACCCTATGCTGATAAACCATTTTTACTCGATAAAATCGTTCCTCGTGAAAAGACACAAGAAGAAATTGAACAAGATAGGGAAAACGAGAGATTAAAAGCAATGATACACTTTAATAATGTGTTTAGAGCAATGGAACAAAAATTTAAAAATAAATAAAAAGAAGGTGATTATATGGCTAGTCAAGGAGCAGTTTCATTAGATACTGTAATGTTAAACATTGAGAGTAATGCCGGACATGCTGTGTCAAATATTGATAAATTAGCCGCAAGCCTTGCGAATTTAAAAAGTGCTATATCTGGTGGATTTAACAATCTTAACAAACTAGCGACTTCTTTAGAAAATATAAAAAACGCTAGTAAAGGTATTTCGGGAGTAGCCGATAAATTAAAAAATATTGGAAAAATAGCTGAATATGTTAAACCTTTGGAAAGTATCGGTAGTACAAAAAATCTAGGTTCATTAGCCGATAATTTAAAAAAACTTCCAGAAGTAATGGATAGTATTACACCAGACACTTTAGAAAATGTTGGAAGAGTGGCAACTGAATTGGCGATTAAACTTAAACCACTCGCAGATGAAATGAAAGAAATTGCAGCAGGTTTCAACGCTATGTCTACATTAGCAAGAAATTATAATGTTAGGATTCGTACTTTAATCGATGCGCATAATGCAGCTAAGAAAAGCACAAAATCATTGCAAAAAACATTAACTAGATTGGAAAATGGTCTGAAATCTGTGGGCAAATTATTCAAGACGATTTTTTCTGGTGGAAAAACAGTTGTCAAAGGTTTGGAAAAGCCATTTAAACGAGTAAGTAGCAAAATAAAACAAATGGGATTTGCTTTGTTAAGTGTTCGTAGTGCATTTACCTTTGTGCGAAAAGCAGCTGATGAATATTTACAAATGGATGGGGAACTTCAAAAAGCATTTACAAACACTTGGAGAGCAATGGGTGCTCAGCTTGCACCAGCACTTGAATACGTTCAATATTTATTCCATCAATTCGTTAGAGTTATCTACTCAGTGATATACGCTTTAACTGGTATTGATTTAATTGCGAGAGCAAATGAAAAAGCCATGAAAGGTTGGGGAAAATCAGCCAAAGACACACTTGGTAATCTTCAAAAGTTTGATGATTTGAATGTTGTTGAATTTAAAAAAGATACTGGTGGTGACGATGACCAATTAATAGATATGGATAAAATTGACTTAACACCGATTCAAAAAATAGTTGATTGGATCAAAGAAGTCAAGGCGAGTATCGAACAGGCATTAGATACAGGAAAATGGAAAGGTGTCGGTGAAGTTTTTGCTAGTGGAATAAACGATGGTATAACATTTTTAAACAATGGATTAGATACCGCACGTCAAAAAGTAATGGAAATTACAACACAGATTGGTGAATTTTTCAATGGTTTTGTTGGAAAACTAGATTTCGGAGCATTAGCGACTAGCATTAGCGAAAGCGTTATACTCTTTAGAGATTCTATTACAAATATAATCAATACTATAGATTTCAAACAACTCGGCAAAAAACTAACCACTTTTGTTAAAAATCTAAAAATAGGTGATATGATTGCTAGTAAAATAAATATTTTCACTGCCATCTTTGGGGGAATAAGTGATGCTGTTGAGAGTTTCGATTGGTCAGTCATGGGGCAAAAAATAAACGATACTATTATTAAATCAGCAGATGCTTTCACAACAATGTTTCAACGAATTAACTGGACGGCTCTTGGATCTGCAATTAGAGATACGATAGTAAATATAGATTGGTCTGGAATTGTTTCATCGGTAGTGTCCACAATACAACAAATAATCTCCAGTGCAGGTGGATTATTTGATGGTATTGCTGGAACAACGGTATTTAGTGGTGTTGCAGAAGATATCAATCAGATAATTGGAAAAATTATAGAATTAGGTGAAACCACAATACAAACCCTAAGTGAGAATGGAACGGTCGGTAAGATATTTTCTAGTTTATCAAATACATTTAAAACGATAAGCGGTTTCGTTGGTGATATTGCCAATAAATTCTTAGATTGGACGATTAGTGATGATTTTCAATCAGCAATTGAACTAGTTAATAATATATTAAGCGATATATTCGGATGGATCGATAGGATAGCAAGTTATTTTAAAAAAATATATGACGAATATTTGTCGAGTGATTTAGACGAAATACTTGGATATATTGGGGATATGATTAGTGATTTAAAATTGTTATACGACGAATCATTAAAACCGTTAATAGATAATGTTATTAGTTTTTGGGAAGAAACATTAGAACCAATCTTTGGTTGGCTCGGTGATGCCATTGTGGGTGTTGTAAAAGCATTGAGTGGTGTTGTAGAGTTTCTAACTGGTGTGTTTACAGATGATTGGGAAAAAGCTGGAAAAGGTGCTGAAAAAGCATTAGGTGGCATAGGTGATGCTTTAAAATCATTGGGTGCTGCATTAGTTAATTTTGGTGCATGGTTAGTAGAAGTATTTATCAACACAGTTTTCGTGAAACCACTAAATTTATTAATATCTGGTTGGAACGATACGATTGCCAAAGCATTTGATAAAGTAGGTATAAACATAAGTATTAATCCTATATCAAAACTACAACTACCTAGAATTGAGCCACCACAAGTGAAAGCTACGGCTGGTGGTCGAGCAAATGGCGGTTTCGTACCGAGTGGACAATTCTTTTATGCCAATGAAAACGGCGTACCCGAATATATTGGAAGAATTGGTAATAGTGCAGCAGTTGCTAACAATGACCAAATAGTTCAAGGTATAAAACAAGGTGTTAAAGAGGCTATTCAAGAAAGTGATTCAACACAACCAATTGTAATTAATCTTGGCAACGAAACTTTATATAAAAAACAACAACAATATAATAAATTACAAAATAATAAATACGGAACAATCAATTTATAGGAGGTAATTTATGAATCAAGAAGAACCAAAATATTATGTAAAAATAGGTGATTGTAAATTCCAAAATCCATCTATAAAAAGAGAAGCTTTTAAATTCGCTCCTGCTCTTGTTCAAGTAACTGACGCAGGTGTTCTAGCAAGTGGGAAACTTCAAATAAAAGTTCTCCCACACACTAGAGCAAAAATATGGATGGGGTTTCCACCTATGACAGAAGAACAATTTGAAGTTTATTGGGATGCTTTACATGGTGATGAATCTGGATACGGAATGTATTTAACGGTTGAAGTGTGGGATGCCAAATCCAAATCTTATATAACCGATACATTTTATCACAATGACTTACAATATAAAACAATAGTTTATGCTGGTCAACCTATGATTGTTATGGATGACTTTCAATTAATAGGTCATTAGGAGGTGAGATAATGGCTGTTTTAACAGAAATAACCAACTCAGATAAAGACTTATTATTAAATGGTGATTGTACCATTAAAACTAAATTATTAATCTCGGATACAAAACTACCTGGTCCAAGTTACGAAATGCAATATGACGCAGAAAACGATTATTATTACTTAAACGGTGAATCTTATCAAGAAACAAAAGTTAGTAAAAACTTGTTAGAAAATAAAACTAAAAACACAAATGTAACTAACAATGGTATAACGTATACACTAAATGATGATGGAACATATGTATTGAATGGTACTAATAATAATGTTAATAATAGTGTTGTTTGGCTATCCAATTCCGATAATCCAAACGTTTTAAAAGCTGGAACATATTATTCCATTGAACAAGACTATCCTGAAATAAGTATGGTTGCTTATACGGGTTCACAATACATAACATTAAGTAGTTCTACAGTTAAAGTCGTTACTTTACCCGAAGATATTACTGCAAGAATTTACTTACAAGTTGCTAAAGGAACAACTAGAACATTTGAGAATGTGATATGCTATCCAATGCTAAGTTTAACACCTGTGGAAAAAAAAGATTACGAACCTTATTATGTAATTCCTAGTCCCGAGTATCCGAGTCCGATTTCTTCAATAAAAGGTCAAATACAAATAGTTGTACCATATGCAACTGACAAAAAATTATTGACAGTTGATTTAGGTGAAAACGAGTTGTGTAGCTTACCGAATAATGTTTTCGATAGATTGGTTTATGATACTAAAAGAAATATATTCGATAAAAATGCCGTTGCATTAAATGGCTCAAGTTCAATTAAAACGACGTTAGATACTGGCATTAGGTCAACTGCGATACAAGCTGGTAACTATAAATATTGTGCAATTGAGTTGGGAAAAGAAGAGCTACTGGATAAAACATTAACTATTTCGTGTAACATAACACCAAGTGCAGCAAATGTAGGGCGACTTTCTCTTTATTTTGGTAACAGCACAATACCCTCTACTCAATCTATAGTGAACTTCGGTGCAACAGTAAATAAGAGTATCACTGTTACAATTCCTAGTGAGTTCCCTAAAAATTGTGATAGGATATGGGCGTTGTTTTATGCAAATGTAAGTGGGACAAGTAATGAAGGAGATTACGTTGATTATACAGATTTACTTATTAGTGTTACTAATAAACCTATAAAATACAAACCTTATCGTGCAAGTGATGTTTATGTTGATAAAAACATTGGGAAGTGGTCGGTTTCAATATCTAATACATTAACGTTATCAAATGGTAATATTGGTAGTGCTGTTACACCAAAACCAACTAAAAAGAGAACGGGTGTTTCCACACTTTTAGCTGAAAAAGCTATTTTCGTCCAATCTTACGAACCTGGTACTTGCTATGAAAATCCTGCAAATGTTGTTTTTGTTGGTACAAGTACGGATACACTCGCTACGATGCAAGAAAAATACAATGGAGGATTCCTACAATATAGATTAGAAACACCAACAGAAATCTCATTATCAAACTATTCTACTCAAGATATAACTATTTTAACGGAAACAAATTCGGTTAAAGATTGGACAATTGACGATGAAAGATACGTTCCAGATGTAGGTTTCTTTGGTCAATTTACCGCAAAAGAATTAACTGGTAATCTTCAAAATATTACAGACGATTTCAATATTGAGGATAAATATGTTGAAGTTAGAATGGGATTATCAAAATTCAAATCTACTGCAACAAATTGGTATTCTTTAGGAACATACATCATAAGCAAACCTAATGATGATGAGGTGAGTGATAACACAAAGTATACGGGGTACGATTTAACAATCTTATTTAATATACCCTTTGACGCAAACTTTACAAATAATGCTTTTACAAAAAGCTTTAATGATATGATAAAAGAACAATCGTATGTTACAAACGGATGGTTAGCCAATTACACTTGTACCCAAGTTGGTATAAAACTGGGAAGTACGAATTTTATTCATTCAGATTTTAAAATATTAAGCAACCAATTTACAAGTGGTGAAACTTGTAGAGATATTATGAAATATATTTCGGAACTTGCATTTGGCTATTGTGAAGTAGATTGGGACGATATATGCTATATAAGAACACTTAACACAGAATATGTTAACTTTGATAAATATCACAAATTAAATTATGACCAATACTATTCATTAGAAACACAAAAGAAATCGTATGGTCCTATAAATAGAGTATTTTGTGGACTTCAAGATGTTGATGGTCAAGGACATGAATTGACAGATGGAAATAGCACGTCAACCGATACAACAACAATTAATATTTATAACAATCCTTTAACAATGGGTACTACCTTAGAAATATCTGACCAGTTGCAACTAGAGGCTATACAAGGTTGCGATATTTTGTGGGGTATACAATATAGACCTATAACAAAAATGGAAACAATTGGGCACCCTTGGTTAAAGGCTTATGAGCCAATTGAAGTGAGTGATATGGAGTTGAATAAAATAATTACATATCCGTTCACGAACACATTAAAGTATACTGGACACATTAAGAGCGATATTTCAAGCGAAGGTGAAACAAAAACCGAAGATACATATGGTTATAAAGATAGTCTTGAACGCCGAATGAATCGCATTGGGATAAATGTTGATAGGGCAAATAAAGAAATAACAATTATTAACCAAGAGATAACTAAGATTGGAGATGACATCAAAGATATTAGAGGGAATATGATTACAATCGGAGATGTTTACACTAAATCGGAAATACGGGACATTGTTAGTGGTGTTGGTGTTGATGGAACTGTTGTTACTTCTCTTGAAACTGCAACTACGATATTTGACATAAATGGTATGACAGTTGGTAGAACAGATGCTCAAACAAAAACCAACGTCAATGCTAATGGTATGATAATAACCAATACAAATAACAACAATACGTTGCTTGCAATAGATAATAGTGGGGTAAGAAGTGAAAACTTAACAGCAAGAACGTATCTTAACTTCGGTACAAATGGACGTTTTGAAAAGTATAAAGAATCAGATAACACAACCCGTATTGGATGTTTCTGGATACAAGGAGATGATTAATAATGGCATTGCAAACTAAAACAATAACTGCAAACGGTAGCAAAGGTCATCATATGTTCACGCTAATAGTAAATGAAGATAGTACTAATATTGAAACCAATAAATCATCAGGTACATATACCTTCCAAATATCCCCAATACAAACCGGTTGGAATTGGGCAGATTGGGGTTCTCGTATAACTTATTCAGGCTCTATTGGAGGTACCACTTTTTCGGGTACAATACCTAGATACGATGATCAAGTAACAGAAAACCTTGCAAGTGGAAGTTTTGAAATAGAACACGACACCGATGGAAATAAAACAATATCAATATCGTTCTCCGTTACCGATAATACGGGTGTCAACTATACTTGTGGTAATGCAAATGCTTCTGGGGAAATGACATTAACATATATACCCAGAAAAACAAATTTTGATAGTACATCATACGGAGCTTTGATTGGACAATTAAATAAAATAACAACAATAAAACCTGCTTCAAGCACTTTTATGCACTCATTAAAAGTGACGTATGGAGATAGTTTTACTAAATATATTAATGGTGCAAACGGAGAATGGTCGGATGCTGAAATTATTTTCCCAACAATAATGAATAAGCAAAATACCGGAATGGATTTATACTTTGATGGCAAAACCGATTTATATTCGTTATTTACAAGCAACGCAATGTATGCAACGATTACATTGACAACCTATAATGGTGAAAATAATTTAGGTGATAGCACAGCGAATTTAGTCATAACTGTAATGTCATCATGTGCACCTAAAGTAACCTCTGCAACAGTTTATGACGAAAATGAAGAAACATTTAAATTAACAAAAGATAGAACAAGAGTGGTTGCAAATCAATCTATTGCTAGAAATAATTTTGTAATACAACCAAGTGATCCAGACGATATAAATGGTTTATTAGCTACTTTAACTATTGCTGGAAAACCGGTTGATGTTGGTGTTAGGGAATATAAAGATATAAAACCAACCATAAATTATTTCGATATAACAATGACTAACACTCGTGGATTATCAGGTTACTCCAGAGTTACTTACAGTGGATGGGTCCCTTATGTAAATGTCGGGGCTGATGATTCTTTCCAGAACAAAAATATTGTTTACTTTTTTAGAGGCGACCAAATAAGTGCGGAAGAAACAACACAAAAAGCATATGCTGTATTTAATGCACGTTTCTATGATGGATATTTTGATGCTGATGAAAAAAACAAGAATACCTTCACATTTACTTGGCGATATAAAGATGCTGATGATACAAACGCAACATGGTCAGATTGGTTTATCCTTGACACTAGCAAATGTGAAAGACAAAACAATTGGATAGACACCAACAATTTAACATCTGATAGCAATTTGTTATATTTAAAAGATGCGAGTGGTAATATAATAGGATTTGACTATCATACCAACTATATAATTGAATACAAAATGTCCGACTTATTAACATCTTTTGAAAATACTGGTACTTTAAATTCTGCAGTTTCGGTGTTTTCATGGACTAATCATGATGTTAGAGTAACTAATCAATTTTCAATGGGCGGAATAAACGTTAATAACAAATTTAAAACATTTGCATTACCTGTTACTACTAATTATGAAACTGTACCGTCTACAGTTCTCAGTGGTAATTTTCCAACAAAAATAATAGCAAAAGGTTTAACAGGTTCGGATTGTTTTACATCATTAACCGATTATGAACAAATAACAAGTAAATCTGCACCAGGCTTTTATAGTTTAGATGCCACTACGTTAACCGCAAAACAGAATAACAATTGGATAACACCAACATGTTGGGCAGATATTATATACCCAATTGGTTCTATCTATATGAATGTAAATCAAACAAATCCAAAATTATTATTCGGTGGCGAATGGAAACAATTAAAAGGTAAATTTTTAGTTGGTGTAGATACATCTGATGAAGATTTTTCAACTAGTGGAAAAATAGCTGGTAGTAAAACTCACTCGCATATCTATGGCGTTCAGTATAATGCTTATTATGGTAGTATGTTTGCACGAGATGCTAAATTAATTAGATTATATCATGGTGATACAGATAACTTTATAGAAGCTGTTCAAACAGGTTCGTCATCTGAGTTTGGTAACTCTGGTGTACAAGCTTCTGGAAAAAATGAAACGGCAGATGTTTTGGAAAATAAAGCAAACACCGGTGCAACTTCAACCTTACCACCATATATGACCGTATACATGTGGCAAAGAACTGCCTAAACATGTGGTATAATAAAATAAAGGAGGAATTATTATGAATACATATAATTTCGATGTCAATTTTACAACAGGCAGAATTTATGCTCCTGATTTCATACTTGTTGTAAATGACCATAATTCAACATTGTTTAAATTTACATTCGATCAAACAGGTCGTTATGTATTTAAACTACTTTATCCGGATGGTACAATCTATGTTCAAGATATTACGGATAATCAATTAAAACTTACAAAAGGAGTGTTAAATCAAGAGGGTAATTACAAGTTTGAAATCTCTCTATATGGAGAGGACAATAGATTAACAACAGCGAGAATAAAAGAATTTCCAGTTAGACTCGAACTTGTTTCTACTGATGAGCCAGTTCAAGCCGATGATAGATTACCTATACTTGATAATTTAATCGAAGAAACCAATAAAGTCGTAGAGGCTTCTAAAAATGGTGAGTTGGATGGTGCAACTTTCACTCCTAGCATTAGTGATACGGGAGACTTGAGTTGGACAAACGATAAAGGAAAGGAAAACCCACCTACAGTAAATATTGCTGGTCCTCCAGGTGCTCCAGGTGCTGTTAAAATGCAAGTTGTAGATACTTTGCCAGATGTTGGTGAAACGGACACAATTTATCTTTTAAAGAAAGACAAACCTGGTGAACAAAATTTATATGATGAGTATGTTTATACAGAAACAACAGGATGGGAACACATTGGAGATACTTCTGTTGATTTGACTGATTATTATACTAAAGAAGAAATCGATAGTAGAATAGAAGGTTTGTATACGTTATATGTTGAAAGCTTTGACGGAAATAATCCATTTAATTCAAACTCCGTTGATACAAAAAACAGAATAAGTGAAATTGTCAACGATGCGTATCAAAAAGGCTTACACACTTTTACCTTAATACTATATTCCAAATCTTCTAGTAGAAGCATAACATTGAATATTTCAGGTACAAATGTACAAAAAAAGCCAACGTCTATAATATTATACGGATTATTAATTTTAGATGGTCTTAATTATAAAATACAAGGATTAAACTTTGGTATAACAGGAACTTGGAGTAATGATATTTTCACATGTAAATCAGCTGGCGGAAGGTGGGCACAAGAAGAAATACATATTGCCAACAGTAATAATTATCTTTCTAAAACAAATACTACATCATATACGCCAAGTGGACCTTACCACCCTGCAACAAAAGAATATGTGGATAATAACAAATATACATTACCAGTAGCAAGTGCTGAAACTTTAGGTGGTATCAAATTAGGAGAAGGGCTTAGTGCTGATGAAAATGGTGTTGTTAGTGCTAATGTAGAAAATATACCGGAGGTTTATGTTGATGGCTTATTTCCAGGTGGACAAAAAAGTATAACTGATACAGCTTTTTTAGGAAAATTGGAATCTCTAATTAATAAATATAAAGATAAACTGTATACAATTAAGAGAATAGCTTGTTATGTCGATTATACATCATCTGATGTCAATCCTTATTACATGAGTTTTAGTTGTCCTAGCACTATTAGGAATACAAGAACAACCTATAATTTTCGTGGCGATGTTCAAATATTAAATGTATTTAACGATACAAGACAAGTTGTCACATCACAAGTTATAGTTAATGGAAATTGGACTAATGATATGTATCATATAACATCATGTTATATAATAGGAGTTCCTAGTGGTACTCTTATACTTAGTGCTAGTAATACAACGGTATATACACCAACAGGGAATTACAATCCTAGCACGAAATTATATACCGATAAAACACATTATGAAAATATGACAGGATATGATGCAACAAAGACACAAGTGTTAAAAAATATAAACGGAACATTGACCTGGGTTACAGAAGAATAAAAGAGCTATTGCTCTTTTTTCTTTTATCGTTTATAATAAATTAAAGGAGAGTGTACCATGACTTTTATACAAAATATTTATATTGAGGTTATTGAAAAATATAAAAACGAATACGGAGAAGTTCCTACTATTAAAAGAATAGCTCAGCTCGTTGGTGTAAATTCAAGGGGAACTGTTGGTGGCATGTTAAAAAGACTAAAAGAAAAAGGATATGACTATAAGAAAATGTAGTCGATTTGCCCTTTTTCTTTTTTTATGATATAATGTAATTAAGAATAAAAAGGAGAGTGAGTTTATGGAATTAACACAAATTATAACAGTAGTAACGATTATTTTAACATGGATATTAGGCATATTTGCGAAGAAGTCAAAGTTTATATCAAACAATTTAATACCAATCCAAAACATTTTAATCGGTGTAATTGTAGCAATAATTGAATGGATAATTACAAAAGACTTTAAAGTAGCCATTGCTTTAAGTGGTTTGCTTGCTGGCGGTGCATATGACGTCCTAAATAATATCAATAAAATGATAAAGAAAGAGGGATAGAGATGAGTAGAAGTTGTAGAATTTTAAAGAGTGGTCAATGTGAAACAACTCAAGGATTTTCCGATGCCCATTTAGCAAACGATATAGTTGGACCTGGGTATACATTAGATACGATAGTTGCACATACTGATGGTAAAGTTGTTTTTCATCAAGATGGTTTAAACAATGATACCAACTCAACAGGTAATGCAAGTTACGGAAACTGTATTAAACTAGACCATGGTAAAGGTTATGAAACATTATATGCACATATGCAAAAAGGTTTATATGTTAGTAACGGACAATATGTAACAAAAGGTCAAGAATTAGGATATATGGGTAATTCAGGACGAGCTTTCGGTGGGCATCTTCACTTTGAAGTTAGAAAAGATGGTGTAAGAATAGACCCTACCGAATATGTTGATAAGGACTTATTTACTATAATAGAACTTCCTAATCCTGTCGAAACAAACGATAAAGTTAATCAAGTTGAAATCGCTTGGGATGATACTATGAGAGTTAGAACAGACCATAGCACAAATAGTGAAATAATTGGTGTTGCTAAAAAAGGTTATTATAATATTACATCTACTTATGAGGATGGAGAATTCACTTGGTATGAAGTAGAAGAAGGTAAGTGGATAGCAGGTGCTAGTGATTGTGTTGTATATCATCCATTGAAAGAAGAACCAATTCCAGAACCTACTCCAACACCTGAACCTGAACCTACTCCTGAACCTGAGATAACAGAAAACTTTATTAAAAAATTAATTAGAGCAATAATTGACCTATTCAAAAAATGGTTGTCTAAATAAGAATAAAAAGGAGAGCTACAATGATTGATACTATCCAAGAAATAGGCGGTTTAGTTGTTACCCTAAGTAGTATACTTGGAATATTTACAGGAATAGTAAATAAAACTTTTACAAAGAAATTAAAACCGATTGAAGAAAAGATTGAACAACATAGATTAGCAAATCTACGAGCTGATATGGAAGAATGGCGTTATCAAGTAGTATCATTCGCAGGTGATTTACATAAAGGGATACCTAAAACAAGACACGAATATGAAGCAATATTTGTGTTCATGGACGAATATGAGAAGGCTGTTGAGGAGTTAGGTATTAATAACAACTTCTTTACAGTTGAGAGTCAACTAATCAGAGATTCGTATAAAGAATTGAGCAATAAATAATTATTACGCTTGAGCGTAATAATTCTTGATAATCGAAAAGTTATTACGCTTAACTGTAACAAATAACTTTACGTTACAAATCTAAGCAAAAGGGATTTAACTCCCTCTTTTTTATTCTCAAAATATTTTCTTGACAAATTTGTCAATAAATGTTATTATATTCGCAAAAAGGAGGGGGAGTATGAAAACGTTTGAATATAGATTCAAATTTAAAGAACCCGTTTATAAGTATTTAATGTGCAGTGATGTATTAAATGATTACAAACAAGAAAAGCGAATATTATCCATGCTAGTTAAAGGAATGAGTAGTTCTCAAATAGGAAATGAAATAGGATATAGTGCCAGAACAATACAAAGAAGAAAGCACGATATATTTGATAAAGTTAAAGATTTAATGTTTTAAATCTTTTTTTATTATATACCTACGACAGTTTGGACTGCTTTCTACGACAGTCTGGACATATCGGACAAATATTGTCATATACTACAATTTATTAAGTGTGTTATAATACCACCCAACAAAGCACCAATGAACGCAACACTTAATCATAATCAATTTCAAATACAATTAACACAAGAGGTGGTCGTATGTTAACCAAACAAGACTTTATAAAAATCAAACACCAAATAAAATCAATGTGCCTTCCTAATCTCATTAAACTTTGTAATGAGGTTGGACTAAACGAATATGAAACAAATCTTTTAACTTGTATCAATCAAGATATGAGTAGAGTAGCTATTAGTTTTAAACTAGGTTGCTCAGAATGGAAGATTAGTACCGATATGAGAAAGATATTTACTAAGATAATGGATTATACCTCACTAGACTAATTCCTATATATCTAGGTGAACGATTAATATGAAAGTAGTATAAATATACTATAAAACTATTTCGTTCGTTAAAACGTAAAATAAAGCCATTTAAAAAGGTCTAATTATTAGACCTTTATTTTTTAACTTTCCAAGCACAACGCATAACTTTATCTAAACAATTAAAAGTGTCATAACAAACACCATCTATCACACATGTAATATGATCCGGCATTGTAATAAGATATGTGCCCCATGGATGTTCATCTATAAACTCACCAACTGTTTTAGAATAATGACATTGTCTAGGATACCTATCGTCAAGATAGTTTTCTACAAAATCAACATTGTCTAACATTTCACCTTGTTCTCTTGCGAGTCTACTTAGTTTCTCTTGACATTGTCGCCAAGATAAACCCTCAGCTAAAGACGTTGCTCTAATAAAACAATCAGAAATATCATTGTTTAATGGATTTGCATTATAATATTCAAACATATTACATCTCAGCTATTCTTCTTGTATATTTTCTAATAAGATTAATGTCTTGTTCAGAAGCATCTTCTTCAAGCATTTCAACGAAACATACAATGCTCTCTAGCATATACTCTAAAGATTCTGATGTATCTTTTCCACCATATCTACGATTTTCGCTATAACGGTCGTAGTTTTCTCTCATATCCTCAATCATATCATGACCTTTATAACGTCCTCTCGAATCTCTTCTTCTACGTCCATAGCTCATATCATCGTAGTCATCTCTTCTATAATTTCCGTAATACATTTTTTTCACCTCCCAATAATTTTCTTGCTCCAAATCTTTATGAACGTCAACAAGTTTATAAACATAGTCAACATTATCTCTATTAATACCTTCATTTGATATATCACCGAGTATTTTTTCAACTTCTGATTTTATGCTTTCTGTTGTAGTTAATTCTTTTTCTTCCATATTGAATCACCTATGACAAACGTGTTATCGTTAAATTTGCATTTTGAATAGTTGGTACTTGTGTTACAGTAGCTGCTGGTGTTGCACCAGTTAATACACTAGGAACAGAGGCTACTGTTAATGTTGTTGATGTGCCACAGCATATTGGCACTATTTTATCAAAAGATACATTATAATAAGAACCGGCTGTTGCTATATCAGCTATAACAGTTGTACCTGGTAATAATACCCCATCAGCATATAGACCTAGAGCAACAACACCTGTTGCTGTACTTGTAACGTTTGCATTAAATGTTACTTTATAATTTCCACCTTGTTTTATTTTATAAAGTGGACCACCAGTGTTTCTACATAACCAATTATAAGTACTTCTTGTTCTTATACAATCTCTAACAAAATTAATAGGAGCGGAGTTACTTGACAATAGTGTTATGTCGTTTATCATGCTTTGTATCACTTTTATCATTCCTTTCTTTATATTTTTTATAAATCACATTTTTGTAATCTGGTCGAATTCGACCACTTTAAAAAGATAGGTGTTACCCTATCTTTGATTTCCTTTTAAAAGGAAAATCGCGTGTTCTCGTAATCGAGTTTCCTAAATAGGGTTACGCATTAATAACTTCCACAACCATTGCATCCACTTGTTAAGTTATAAGAATTATAGCAACAATTTGGATTTGGAACAATATATGCTGGAGAAGCACATGGTTTTAATTGGTCAATTAAGAAACTATTCTGTGCAGCCTGACTAGCAGATAATCTTAACGCATTAATTTCATTTTGTTGAGCAGTTATTTGAGCGTTCTTGTCTTCAATTCTATTTGCAACTATTTCGTTGTGTAAATTGTTGTATGAAGCATTGATAGCATCAATTATATCCCTAGCGTTGTTATTAGCACCAGTAGTTATAGCACAAGTGTTTTGAGCCATATTGAAGTTTACACCATCAATAGCACGTTGTGTTTGGCAGCAGCAGTCTTGTAATCTATAACCAACATCACTTATAGCATTTCTAGTTTCATAACCATTAGTTACGATACCTTGGTTAACGCTATTAAATCCTTGACATAAACTGTTTTGAAGTGCTGCTGTTGAACCAGCAATGTTTGTATTAACACCATTAATCAATTGTGCGGTTGAATATGCACTATCGCAAATACCATTTTGAATATATCTTGCCTGTGATGTTAGGTTAGAGAAATTATCACTAAGTTGTCTTTGTAAAGTAGCGAAGTCTGACGCTAGAACATAATTGTCTAATGCACCACTTCCTGTAGAACCGTTTCCGCCATTTCCCCATCCTCTGTTACCAAAACCGAAGAAAGCGAAAATCAAAAATATGACAATCCAACTTGCCCATCCATCTCCACCAAAGCCATCATTATTTCTACCAGTGTTTCCACTTAATAAAGCAACATCTGATGCAGATAAACCTGTATCTCTCATTTATTTCCCTCCTTTCTTATTCTTTTTATATATCAAACCATTTAGGTGGTTACACCAAAATAGTAGATACCTATTTAAAATTATTCATGAAATTAGGAAAATCTTTATCGAAATCAATTCCTTTTTCTTTACAAATGTTTCTGGCAAACTCTTCAATACCTTTTTCATCGTTCTTTTCCATCATATTGATGAGATTTGAACATACCGGATTAGAGTTATCTTTAAGCATTGACATTGCCATATCTTTTGGCGACATTTTTCCCATCATCAGTTTTATCATATTTATTGGGTTATTCATCAGTATCCCTCAACTCTTTAACTTGTTTCTTCAACGACTTTATATCATCTTTAATATCCGACAAGTCAATCTTTTTTATGGCTTTATCGAGTTCATCACTCGTTACATATTTAATCTCTTTATTCTCTTCTTTAGTTTGCGTGTAGACAACTATTTTGCTGGTACCATCAACATTTAATTGTTTTGTCACAATTTTACTTCCGTCTGCTAATGGAAAATAGCTAACACTACCATCTAAATTTATATCCATTCCTTTTACAGTTTCGATTGAATCCACTACTTTACCATTTAATCCCATTGGTTTTGGGATAATTGGTTGTGGTTCTATTGGTTGTGTGTATCTTGGTTGTCCAATAGGTTGTCCGTAATATTGATTGTTGTATGGATTATACATTCCACATCATCCTCCCATTTATCTGTTATATACTTAACTAGATTATTAACAAGACTTAAAAGTTCTTTGTCCGTAATATCTAATTTTTTACAATTAAAAATAGAGATGCTATAAATAGAACGAAGTAGATAACTTTTTACATTTTCATAATCTTCATTCATATATATCACATCTCCATTGGAAAAAGAAAGTGTACCGTTTTATATCTTTTTCTAACTTAATTATACGAAAAAACACACGATTTCTCGTGTGTGATTTGTTAGTAATATATTAGTCTAAGTCGCCAGTTGGAATAGAATTTCTAGGGCTTGCCGCAGTAGATGCCTCATAACCTTCTTCATATCTACTTAATACCTTGCTGATGTTTGCAAATATTGGGAATGTACCATCTTCTCTTGGTTGTGTACCTTCGGTATGTACTACCTCACATACTAATTTAACACCAATTAATTTTTGTGTATCAGTATTGGTATCAAATTCTCCCATATCTGGAACATTTAATGCTGTTCTGCATAAGAAACCAAACGCTCTCATAGCTCCTTCTGTAGAAAAACTATAACTACTCTTTAATGTTCTTTTTGTTTTAATATCTTCAAATATAAGTTCAATCTTAGTTGGTTTTCCACTTGGAACACATTTCGCATCCTTTATAACTAATACTCTTTCTCCTGCATCTACAGGAGTATATTGCTCTAAATTAAATAAAATTTTCATTATTATTCCTCTCCTTTTTCAACACATTGTGCATATGTTTGTTTAATAATCTTAACAAGTTGTGCACATGAACAGTCACCATCAATACAAACGCTACATAAAGTAGTTGCTAGTCCATTTGCAATTACGTTTGCAGGTCCCTTCATACTAACATCAAAATCGCTACGATTAGTACGTTCGTTATACTTTCCTTTAATTACAACTTTCATTTTTTCCATCGATTTTTTCCTCCTTAATATTTTTATTTAAAGTATAGGATGTTTTGTCCTCTACATACTTATTATATAATTTTTCGTTCTCTTTTGCAAACATTTCTTCATTAAACACCTTTTTTGTACTTTGTTTTAATGTATAATTGTTACAAGAGTAAATTTCATCTTTAATCATTTTATCTTTAATACATGCTTCAAGAACTTTTAATTCATCTTTTTTAGCTTTTAATCCACTAGAAACTTCAAGTTCCTTTATATCTTTAGCAAGTTGAATAGCCTCTGAACATACGGTAATTAAATCATTATCCTCAGTTGGTTTAGAGGCACGAATTATGTCTAGGTATTCTTTGTCTAGTTTTTCATCAAATTCTGGCGATATGCCGGTTTTGACATATTTATCCCAAAACTCTAATCCTTTTTGGTATAATTCATCAAAACTTAAATACTCACCATCACACTCTATAGTAATATCTTTTAATCTTTTAACTATCATTGTTGTATTGGTTTCATTGGGAATAAATTCTTCCGGATGTGCATAATCCAAAGGTGATAAGAAACTAGCTACAAATAACACTTTATCTAGCCCTAACATTTTTGCATATAATGCACCTTGCATCAAGTAATATACTGGTGGACCGTCCACCCATTTCGCTGCTGAATTTGCTGTTTTAAATTCAACAACCATTGCTATATCTTTTCCATTGTTTTTAGTTGAAACAGCATCCCATAAACCTCCATATGGTTTATATTTTTCATCGAAGAAATTCCATCTATACATTTCGTAAGCGTTGGAAAAGTATTCCTCTGGTCCTTTTATATTTGGGAACGTCTTGGAAACATATTCTCTTTGGAATTTTTCAATAATTTTTCCAGCTTTTGTATACATTGTTTCTTCATATGGTGGTGTAACAAGTTTTGTACATTCGCACCAAATTTGGAAAGGGCTGGAATACGGATTCAACCCCAAACAACTCGCAAACCTAGTTCCTGTTAATAATTTATGTTGCTTTGGTGGTTGTTCTAATTCTATATGTTTTCTATCTTCACTATACTTCCAATTCATTTTTTACCTCCTTATAATTAATAGAAAATTGATTTAATGTCTTTGGCTGATATGGGGATATATTTTTTGTATCACCATCATATAATTTCCATAAAAAGCCGTTTACACTTTTTCGATAACCGTTACAACAACTACTAACGTGACTTACTGAGAAATTTAACACTTTTCCTATTTCGCTCAAACTATTCCAAGTTTTTATGAAATTTCCATTCAAATCGTATTGATTTACTCGCATATGTTGTTTTTCACCAACACGCTTATTGCGTGTTCCATAGTTGCAATTTTCGGCAGGAGTCATCCAAGTTATGTTTGTGTAATAATTATTTAGTTTATTTTCATCGTTATGATTTGCTTGAAGATTTTTATATTTACATTTGCCTAAAAAATGAATAGCGACTAATCTATTTATTCTAAAATCTTCCCGAATATTATTATTAGATAAGGCAACATAACAATATCCTTGTTTTGAAATTTTCGTTCGCAGTACCCCATAATATTTTTTTCGCAAACTTTTAACTCTCCCATAATCAGATATTTGATATAATCCTTCATAACCCTCAATATCCTTCCATCTTTCATTCGGTAAATCTTCAAGGCTTAACCATCTAGGTGAATTTGGTTCAACAAATTCATAGTTCATTATTTCAACAACTCACTTATATCTATCATATTGTTGCCACCACTTACTTTTGGTGTGGATCCATTCCATTTTTCAATCCATTTTTCAATAAGAATCTCTTTTGTTAATGTTTTATTTACAACGTCATTGGCTTCGGCATCACCTTGAGCTTTAACCTTTTTTGTTTCAGCATCTATTTTAGCTTTTTCTAATTGATTTTTTGACGTTTGAACTTCTTGTTCAGCAACTGCTTTCTTCTCTATTGCTTGATTATATGCTTCACTAAAATCAAAATTGTTAATAGATACTGCTACACTTTTAATACCATATTGTGATAATTTTTCATTCAATGTTGTGTTTATATCTAATGATATTTCACTTCGTTTCGTTACTAACTCCTCCGATGTGTATTTTGATATAACACCTTTAACAGTTTCTTGAATAGCTGGTTCAAGTACAATTTGTTCATATTTTTTACCAACAGTTTTATATAAAGCTACAGCTTTCGTTCCGTCTATTTGGTAGTTAATCGCAACTTTTATATTGTTAACAATTTGCATATCTTTTGTAGAAGTATCTAATGGGTTATCATTTTCATACTTTTGTACTTTAATATTTATTTTATTAACTTTATCAATGGGAGATTTCCATATGATACCCTCATTAGTTGTCGAACCTACAATCTTACCAAATCTAGTCTTAACACCTATCTCACCAGTTTTAATTGTTGTGAAACAACCAAATAAACATATTAATAATCCGAATAGACTTAGAAAAACTTTAGGTGTGTATATTTTATCAGTTTTATTATAATTTTCTCCAATACATATAAAAATTGCTAAAATAATAGTTAATAAAATTCCACCAATTAACCATCCCATTATTCAGTCACCTCGAGACTTTCTAATTTAGTATCAACTTTTAGACTAATTGCTAAAATATCAGCACTAGTAACTTCGCCACTATAAAGTGCTTTTAATGTTTCTTTACCCCATTCATCGTTTCCACTTAACTCTCTAACTTTCATAATTTTACCGATAACTTCTTTTATATCTTCGTCATCAGATTCTTCATGTTGTTTTGTTTCTACTACTTCTTTTTTTATTTCTTCTTTTCTTTCAGTAGGAATATATGTAGGTATCTTAGGTGCTTCTGTTTTTTCTTCAGATAACTCTGTTATTTCTTCTTCGATAGTATTCATATATTTTGGTGTGAAATTTTTATCAAACCAATTTCTAAATGCTAATGTGCTAGCACCACTAACTGATTTGTCGGCAATATCACTACCACCTGCCATAGCACTATATGTTATACTACTAAATTGTGTATCATCGAGGTCTATGAAATCTGCTGTACAACTCACTATTGCCACGTTAGATGGCATTTTTCCAGTTGGTTTAAATACATCTTTTTCAAAGGACTCTAATTCCATAACATTCCATTTAAATAATAAACGATATTTGTCGCATAAGTTGTGTAATAGATTGTAGTACTGACCTATTGACGCATATTCCTTTCCACCAAGGTTACCAGGGTTTGCACAATCCATTATAAAATCGTGTTCTCTAATTTCTTTTGTCATTTTTGCTATTTTTTCATAAATAGTCATAGTTTTTACTTCTTCATTTGTTTCTACTTTTTTAGTAGCCATGTTTTTTACCTCATTTCTTTCTTCAATTAACTTTATTAAGTCATCTTTCTTTATTTTTTTATCCACAACCATACCTAAATCATTAGCCATAGTTAATAGTTCCTCTTTTTTATATTCAGTTAGGCGTTTAATACCTAGGAAATCGTTAGCCCATTGGGTAGCAAGTTTAATATACCACTGTTTATTAATTTGGTCAATGGTACATTTGTTTCCATTGTCAATAATTGGATTAGGTGCTTGGTTAGCAAGTGAATCTCTTCTTCCGTCAGGTTTAACTTTTATTATTTTTCCACTAGGTTTTAGTCCAGCATACACTCGGTTATTCTTTTGTAATAATATATCGCCATTCGGGCTTTCTTGTACACATTTTTCATAGGTTGAACCGAGATGAGAGATCTGTTGGTACTTGTGTATGATATTTTCATTTAATATTGTTTCTTCAATAGGAATATCAAATAATAAATATTTTGCAAGTGCTTCTGAAACTATCGCCAAAGAGTTGGCTTTAAAATCTGGTTTATATTTACTAGAAATGGTACCATCATTCTCGATAGTTAACTTTGGTAAACTTGCGAAACATCCACCTTTTGCTTTAACGTTTAAATGTTCGTTATCTCCGTATAGTAAAATGTAGTTGTTTACATCACGTTGTATTATTTTGTGAATTATATCATATTCTACTCCTATTTTAACTCTTTTTGAAAAATTATTACATACATCATAATATTGTGGTAATTTTTCTCTCGGTAGTTCTACCATTAAGCCATCTGTGTTTATTTGAATTAATTTTACATCCCCAATTTGAAACACTTCTTCTGTCATAGACGCTAATAATAATTGACCTGTCCAACAAGTATTTCGTGCTCCTTTGGGATCATACAAATCATTATATTTATTGTTCTGGCAACCATAAGTAGTGTTAAGTATAAGCTTAAGTGGTAATTGTTCTTCTTTTTTACCCTCGTGCTTTAATTTTAATCTTCGTTGAAGAGTATCGTAATATTTATTTTTATCTTTAATATTCCTAGAAATAAAATTATACTCAGGTAGAGCCAATAAATGTGGATAAAGACTTGAATAATCAACATTAATAACCACCTTATTGGGGGTTAATTTTTCATCATAGCTGTAGTTTGGTAATGCACCATGGGCTCCACCAGACGCAAATACAGATGGCATACCATGGAAGTCAAATTCTAATTTACTAGTGAATAGTTCTTCATCCGAAATTGTTTTATCGTGTACTCTCTCAAAAAAGTTTAATATTTCTTTCGGAACATAATTTAAATCTATTGTTTTTGGAATAACAAACTCTCTTTCATCATCTCTATCTATTTTTTCTGCTTCCAAGAATTTAGCACATAATTTAGCATTTGTTAATCCCATATTATATGTTGTGTCAATACCTGATAAAATGCACAAATCGTATTTGGTTTTAAAATAACTTTTTCTTGCTTCAAATAAAGGAAATAAAGCCTCGACATCTTTGGTACAGTAGTAAAGCATTTCTTTATATTCTTCCTCGTTCCATGGATGGTCTATATCAAAACTAACAGTAGATTCTGTAATATCCATTAAAAGATTAGCTTCAATTTCTTTCAAGCTTTTAGGAGGAACAATATCTTGTATGGTATCCCATATCGGAGAGATTTGTACGTTATCATATTGTAATTCAAACCCTTGACCACCATTAATAATATAGTCATTGACTTCCTTGACTTCTCCCACTGAAAAACCAGATAGTATTGCTTTTAATATGTATTGGTCATAATAACGTGCATTATGTCCTATTAAAATTGGATTATTATCAAATATAAACTTGTAAACATTGTCTGGTATATCATTATGAAAAGTTATTTTAGTTTTATCTGAATATTTTATTAATACAAGTAGCCAATCATACATTGTGACTTCAAAATCGAATCCCCAAAGTCGTTCTTGGATTAATTTATCAAAATCATTCATCAGCGTATCTCCAAATAAAACCACCTGCTGTCTTTACTTTACCTTTGCAACATTTAACAATGTTTCTATTATCAACAAATGTTTTTTCTTCTGCTATTCGTATTCCTTCATAAATATTTAGCAATTTTTCTTGTAAGTCATATTGTTTAACAGGTCTCATTCTGAACCGAGAAGAATTTCTTCTTCCATCTTTAGATTGAACTCCTTTAGTGTTGTTATAAAGTCTAGTGCACCATGTTAAATTATTAACTTTATTATCGTTTTTATTCTCATTTTTATGGTCAATTTCAGGGTTATTATAAGGATTCGGTATAAATGCTTCTCCAACTAATCTATGTATTAATAAATTAGATTCTTTTCCGTTATTATTTAGATGTATCATGCAATATCCTTTATTATTCTTAAAGGGAATTTTAATTTTCTCTTTTACAACTGTATTGTATTGTCCTCCCCACCTACTTTTTCGTCCGGAAATCCTTCCCAAACTCTTAACTCTTCCATAATTAGAAACCTGATATAATCCTTCATAACCTTGAATATCTCTCCACTCTTCGTTTGGTAAATTATCTAATTCATACCATCTAGGATTATCACAATTAATATCCAACAATTCATCAAAACTAGGAAAGTCCATTATGTATCTAACATATCCTTTTCTTCTTTACCTAAAACCCAACGAAGAGTACCTAAAACACCATTCCAAAAGCCACAATCCCAAGTATCAAAACCATCTTTAACTTCTGGGTATTGTTTTTCCACTCTCTTAATTGCTTTTAATCTTCCTTTTTCTATTTCGGGATTATCACAAGGATGACTTCTCATATACCATACTTTATCACACGCTTCGTTTAAGTATTCAGCAATTTCTTCTTCGGTTCTCATTGGTGGTTCAACCCATTCTTCTTCATCGTCCATAATATCTTCTATACTTTTCTCTTCAATATTAAAGTAATCTTCTAAAGTTTTATTTTTTTTCATTATTATCTTCCTCTCTCATTTCTCTAATCATGCACATAACTATATCACTTTCCCCATTTAAAGGGTTAAATCTAGTTATTTTCAATTTTAATGTGTCTTTGTCTAATAAATCTATGGTAATATCTTGAAAATCAGATAAACGCAATGTATTGCTTATCAAATCTGCTATACGCCCACCATCTAACTCTAACTCTTGGGAGAACTTATCTTCTTTCCAAAAATCATCGGCGTCACTATCATAACTCCTATAATTTGAGTGAACATGTTTGGTTACTCTATATTTACTATAAATATTAATGTTCATTAATTATCTCCTCAATCTCATGTATTTTTTCAACACCCACAATAGACCAGTCTTTAGGGATACTATCACAAATATTTTTTATTCTATCAAGCTTATTATGATCCACTTCAAGTTTTTTTACATAATCTTGTAATGTTTTAGAATCATCTGGATTTATCTCAAACCATAAATCTTTATCGATACATTCTTGTAATATTTCAAGAATCCAATCTAATGTGTTATCCATTTAAGCAACCCTCTAAAATGTGATCATCTATTTCTTCGCATCTAGCAAAATAACTATTAATTATTTTTTCAATAATATCATAAGAATTAGCAACTAAATCACATATTTGATCTTCATTCCAATTATTAATATCTTCAAAACTAATATACGAACCAATATAGCAATGAACTAACTCATGCCTTAACGTTTTTCTTTTCTGTGTAGCACTTAAATCTTTGTCTAGCACAATCAACTGTTTCTTAAAAAAAGTCACTCCAAAATATTCACCTACGTTTGGTTCATATTCCACTCCTTTTTCTTTACATATATCTTTTTGAGATAATTCTTTTATTTCCCAAGTATTTCCATTCATTACAAAATTCATTAATTTAAATCCTCCAAAAACAAAAAGAAGAAACTCTTTTATCAAATTAATAATTAAGTTTCTTCTCCTCTCTTATTTATTTTTATCTCTTTTAGCCATTCTTTTGATAGCTCTTATTTCCCCTTTTTCGCTATGATAAGTCACTCCAGGTTGCAAAACTTTTCCATCTCTTCCTACAATTTTGCTAACGTGTATTGACCTACCCATGTTGCGATATAACTCATCGTAATATCTTTGCTTTTCTTTGTAATTTTTAAAAACTGGTTCTTCCATTATTTAACAATTATACCCTTCTTATCAATTAAACCATAAGTTTTTAAAACTTCTAATTGATAATCCTTATCATCACTGATTGAAAGTAACGCATCAATATCCTTAACTTTACTATGTAATTCTTCCATTTCTTTATTAAAATCAGGTACTAATGATTCTCTGATGTTTTCCATAATTGTTTCACTCAATTTATACCCAGATTCATACATATATCCTGTTTTAGCGATAAAAGTATTACCATCAGTATTGTACTTTTTCAAAAGTGTATCGTATGCTAACTTTGATGTATCTTCTAGTGCTTTAAAATCTTTAACAATAAGATTATCATTATACGTATCCTCTTTTAATTTTTCATATTTATCTTTTATTCTTTTTTCTTCTCTTTCTGCATATAATTCTAAAACTTTATTCATATTTATTTCCTCCTTAACAGTTTTAATTATAAAATCAAAATATTTGTGCAATGATTCATGATCAAAATCTTGTTCGGTCGATAAATCATCAAATCTCAATTCAATAGGTTTTGCGGTAAGTTTTTCAACGTCTGACCAAGTTTTACCACCATCGGTAGAATATTTAAATACCGTATCGTACACATTTAGACTATGTTCCATCATATTAATATAACCTCATTTCTATACAATCTTCTTTTGTTATATATCCTTTTTCTTTAAATATTGGGTATGCTTTTAACCAACTAGTGAACCAATAACCTGTCTTATCTGATTTAACATAAATATATATATTTGTTCCACAGTGCCTAATAAAATGATTTATTTCATCTTGCTTTTTAAATAGCCCACTACCTTTAAAATATAATTTATCACCCTGAATATGCTTTGCCTCGATACATTGACAAGCCGCTTTTTTTATTAAAATAATATCGAAACAAGTTCCAACCATTTCCGTTGGTATTTTAAACGGTTGCCAACCTTTTTTATAGTAAGCTTCAATTATTTCTTGTTCCCAACTTTTCCCAACTTTTTGTTGTTTTAAACCCATTATTTACTTTCCCTGCACTTTGCATTAAATTCATCCATAACTTCGTAAGGAATATTTAATAAATTATGTAATTGATACATTGTCGATTGATTTAAAGGATGCTTATATGGACTTGGTCCAAATTTATCAAACATCCAACTTCTATTCTTTCCAACATGTCTTGCAAATTCAGTAGTTGTTAATTGTAACTCTCTTTGCTTATCTTTTAACATTGATATAAAATCCATTGTTATACTCTCCTTTCCCTTTTATTCAATTATACGATATAATACTTTATAAGTCAATGTTTTTTGACAGAAAATAGTACATATGGTATAATAATTATGTGTTAAATATAATTTAACATGCGTTCTATCTCATTCTTTTACATTTAAGAAGGACTTGCTCCTTCTATTTTTTTTTTATTCATCTGGTAATATGATAAATAAACATTTAGCTCTATCTTTTTGAAAGGCTTTTCTAACTTTATACTCAACATCTTTATCAGGTAAAGGATCATCTAGCATTGTTTTGTTAAAATTGTGAGCTAATATCGAAACTTCATCAATATCTAATCTTGTTTTATAGTATAGATTTGTAATGTATGCAAACAATTGGTCATCTCTATTCCCAGTTAAAACTGTTTCTTTAGGTTTAACGTAGGGTTTTTTTTCTTTACCCTTTCGTTCAGCATTGTTTAAAATATAATCTTTTAATTTTTGTGGCATCGCTTGTGGTTCTATATTGTTAAAAAACCTGTATTCTTTGTTATTAATGATAGATGGTTCTACAACAATATATCCATCAGTACGAAAATCAATTCCCGGATAGTCTTTGAATACATTTGAACCATTTGCTATCGCACTCAGATCTTCGTCGCTCTTATATATCAAATGTTTTCCACCGCTCGGCGTTGTTTGAATTAGGGTATCAAATTGTTCACCTTTTAAATCTATGTCACAACATAATTTCTCAAAAAATTTTATACCATTTTTATCTATATCATGGACATCTAGGTCAATGATAAACAGATTATTTGGCGTTGCTGGTAATCCCCAATTACCATTTTTATTATTTTCAAGCCAATAAAGAACTTGCAGACTGTCACTAGAACAATCTTTTTGCCACATTTGTATGGCTGGTGTTTTACCATTTGCAACAACTGGAAATATTTTTAATCCACGGTTGATATATAACTTTACTAATGTATCCCATTTATTCTGACTTATCATAATATGCTAACCTTCTTTTTGTTTCTTCTTCGGAACATTTCTCGCAAACAGTATAACCAAAACCAAAACTCTTTTCATGATACTCTTGTGACGTATAACCGCCACCAAATGTTATTTCCTTACCACAATTTGCACAATTTACAATTTTACTCATATCTTTTTCAAAAGTGGATACATACCAATCATCTGGTATTCTAACGTCTACATATTTATGTAGTAGTCTATTCCATCTAGGTATTGTTCTCATTTAAATCGCCTCACAATTGGCATAATATTCTCTACGAGTATTATCAATATTTTCATCTTCCCACTTAGCCATTTCTTCTGTAACATAAGCCATTATTTCATCAATAGTATTGCTTGAATTTGCTCTCACAACTGTATCAAATCTGGCTTTATCATCTGTTGCTTTTGTAAAAATTAACATATCTTCTGTTAAAAATGTATATCGACAACCAGTAACGTAATTCGCTAACATTGTGTGTATTTTTGAATTATCATCAACATATGTATCTATATATGCTTCACGAATACTATCATTCGTAACATTATTGTCGTCAAGAAATTCTTCGGCTATTTCTCGTAATATATCCTCTTCCTCGCTAATTTGTGATTCTATTCTCTTATAACCATCGGATTGTACTATCAAATCGTTTTCATGGTTACACATTAAATTCCAAATAGTTCCATTTATTTTCTTCATCAGGATATTAATACTCATTTGTCCATCAAGAGGATACGTAACTACTTCTGATCCCCATGGTTGTAATTTATTATACGATATTTTAAAGTTAATATCTCTACTAGCACAATATATACTATTTAAACTAATTGTGAATATATTGTCTTTATATACATATATTGTCCATGTTTTTTTCCACAAAGAAGGATCTAAGTAATTTTTTATTAAAAAATCATAATCAACTTTATATACTTTTGGAATAGGCAACATAATTACTCCCCACTTTCTAAATCATTTAATACTTCTAACAATGCGTCTTTTTTACTAGTTAACGATTCCATTTCTTTTTTACGTTCATTAAGCTGTTTATTTAATTTTACGATTTCATATTCCAAGCCTTCAAGATTGTTTAAATATAAATCTATCTTAGATTTTATAACTTCCACTACACTATCGTCTTTTTTAACTTCTTTAGCAATATTATATAAATCTTTTATAACAGCATGAGGTGTAACAAGTGGTTCTACCTCTGTTGGTAACTCTGGCATTTGTTCTTTTAATTCTTCTATTTCATCCTTGTTATAATTTTCTACAAAATTTTTAATATTAGCTAAGGTGTAAACATGTGGTGTAGCATGCGTGGTATAAAGACGGCAAATGGTACTATTTGCAACACCTATTTGCTCAGCAATATAGTTTTGTCTTATTTTATTTTTATCTATAAAATCCTTAAAATCAAAATTTTCCCACCATCTAAATAGATCATCTATATTGGCATCTTCAATTTTAATTGGTTTCTTAATGGATTTCTTCTTAACAGGTTGTATATTTAATTCATTGTGAAAGAAATCATACAGTCTATTCTTTATTTTCTGATTACAAGCAGTTGATGTTTTATTTAAAGCACTGGATAAATAACTAGGACAGATTCCCAATAATTTCGCTAAATCATATTGTTTATCAATATTAAACTCTTTCATTAGATCATTTAATTTATATGTTCCGGTATCATCGCTTTTTGTTGTTATGTCATCAAACCAATTATTTATTTCAATTTCTTTTTGCGTACTATTTAATTGATTGATGTGTTTTCCCCTATTTATTAATTCGTTGAATTTATCTATTAAATTTTTTGGCATTTTAACCTCTCCTCTTTCTATTTCTAAATATTTATCATATGATATATTTAATTCATTTGCCACATCTAAAACAGTTAACCCACTTTTTCTTCTTTTAATTCCATATTTGCTCATTATCCTTTATTCCCCCTCGTTTGGTTGTATGGAGTCAGATGGATTGGACTCATATCTTTCTTCAAAATATTGGTCCATATAATAATCTTCATCGTACCCTTTATCTTCGTATAAATCCTTTTCGTCTTCATATTCGTCAGGTGACGGATATGTTCCTCCATAATATTCTTCTGTATTCATATTAATTTCCTCCTTTGTTGAATAATATAATACACTATAAGACACCAAAAGTCAATACTTTTTATTAAAAAAGTTGAAAAATTTTTTCAACTAATCTAAATCATTATAATTTTTACTAAAACTTAATATTGGATCGTTTAAGTTCTCATCAATTGCTGGTTCAATTTTAACCCAACCTTTTTGGACACCATATTCTTTATGTCGCATTGAACTTATTTTTTTCCAATCATTAAGACTATTGATGATACTACATATTTTATCACTATAAGCACGACTTAATGTGAATTGTGGTTGTTTTCTAGCTTTTACCCAAATATCTTTAATACAAACTTTATCCCCAACTTCTAATGTATCTAAATAATTTATTACGTCATTTGTCATTGGATCTTCCATCTTGTATTCTTGTTGTTTGTCTTGTAACGTTTTTAAATATTTAGTGGGTATTGACAAATATGTTTTTCCGTTAGTCATTAGGTACAAAGCTTCTCGCCAACATTGCAAAATACATGTTTGTATTTCTTCTTTGTAAGCGTATATTGTAGGACCGTCGGAATGTACTTCAATTGGTAAATATCTTCTGTTACCACTTTGGTCTGTTAAAAAGTTATAACTGTTTGTTGTTCCAATAAAAATACATGTTCTAGGGTTAATACTTGTACGTCTATCATATGACTTACGGAATTTATCACTACATCTTGATAAATAAGATTTCATCGATTCGACTTCTTTACTACGAACCATAGCTAAAAGTTCAGCCATTTCACAAATCCACGCTCCATCAAGTATTTCCATACCGTCTTTACCTTCAATGGTATTTATCTCTTTATAATAATCATCTTTAAGTGCTAACCAACTAATTAATGAACTTTTTGCTGTTCCTTGTTTACCAATTAATATTGGCATATAATCAAATTTACATCCCGGATTATACAACCTATTAATACCACCATAAAATATCATACGTGATACTTCTCTTGAATAATCATCGTCATCACAACCCATAATATTTATTAAAAATTTATCTATTCTGGGAACACCATCCCATTTTTCACTTTCGATTATATTTTTAATAGGATGTACTTTTCGTTTCATCAATATTTTACCAAAAGCATCATAATATTTGTTTGAATTATAAATACCATATTCTTTTTCAATAAAGCATCTTAATTCTTTATCATCGTTATCACTCCACCATGTGTGTGTTTTAGTATTTATTGGTTGTTGTATAAACTCATCGTAATAAAATAAATTTTTAATTCTTTCATCGGTTTCCATAACAGTAACAAAATTTTCAGTAGACACTTCTGGATTGCCTTGTGGTGTAAGTACAAGAATAGCATTTAAAGTGTTATTAACAACTTTAACTTCATGAGTGCACTTCGATATTGCATTTTTAACTTTACCCAGCACCCTTTGTTCTTTCGCAACTTCAAGTACTTCAATTAAAATATTTTGTCTTTCATTTTCATCTGTGTACCCTTCAAATATGCTTGGAATAAAGGCTGGATTTAATAATTCCTCTTTAGTTAAATCGCTTATTTCTTTCTCCATGCTGTAACCTCCTCATTAGAAAGTTCATCGAAAAAGTCATAAACACTTTTTCCAGGTTGAAATCTATCTACAAGACGTTTTGCCTCAGCATAACAACATAGTTGTTCTCGGTTAAAAACATGAAAAAGTTTCCCACGATGAATGTTTACCTCATTTTGGACAAAACTAATGTATCTGCCATCAATAAGTTTATTAGCATCATTAGGAAACTTGTACAAGAAACGGTACACCATATTATCAACTCCTCACATTTATGGGGCTTATATTCTTTAGTAATTTCATTATAAAATTTTATTACAAGTTTGTCAATAAATAAAATTGATTTTTTGAAAAATTTTTGGAGTTATAAACAAGTGTTCTCGTTAAAATTTCACCGAAACATACTTTATGAAAAGACAAAATAAAAGTTCGTTATTTACGAACTTAATCAAATATAGTATCCAACAACTTTAACAATTGTTTCTTAACATCAGGCTCCATATTTTCCCCGTTGTTATTAACATATTCTTTAATCAAATCAATACGGGTTTTGAAGCTTGAATTACAAGATGATTTTAATTTTTGATTTTCGGAGGATAATAATTTGTTTTGTTTTGTTAAATGTTCTATCTCATTTTTATAATCTTCTATGATACCTAAATCGTCAATGTTTGTTAACTTTTGAAGAAAATATGTAAAAGTTTTGTATATTCTTGCATCGGTAATATTTGATGTATTTGAACACAATAACTTAGTTAATTCTAGAGCAAGATAAGTTTTATCTACATAATTATTCCCACTCATAGTCATCATCTTCTTCATTTAAATCTATATTCCATATATTTTTAATATAGTCTTTTAACTTTTTAACACGATTTTCTCTATCGTTTAAAATATCATCTAATTCTTTAATCTTTTCTTCTTTTTCTTTTATTTTTTCATCTAATTGTAAGCATTCTTGTTCCTTGTTATACTTAGCTATTCTCTTCATGGTTGTAGGATCTAATTTAATAGTATCATGTTCTTCATAATTATTTATTTGACAAGAAAATGTATAATCTCTGCCTAAAACCCTACATGTTTCCGTATCTCCCATAAGTGTACGCTCGATATACTCTGGTACAACCATTTCAAGATTGCCCATATAACCCTCTCTATAATTAATATCTTTATCATCGTATATTAATATACGAGGACATTTTATTTGTTTATTTATGTTCATTTTTATTCCTCCACCTTATAAGCCCTTTGTTCCATTTCTTCTTCAGTTAAAATACTTACTAATCTTATGTTATCATTTGTTATTTTGTCTTTTATGTTATCTAATGTTATTAAATCAGGTATTCCAATTACATATTGTTTTTTATAATTATCAATATCTTCATAAAATGATATAATATCTCCCTCTTCCAAAATATCAATAACATTGAAGCTTGGTTCTTTTATAATATTTTTAGGGCTTAATCCACGTGAGTAATTAGCTTCTTTGTCTAAATATAAACTTGCATATCTATTATCTTCTGGTATTTCAACAATTTTTCTAATATATATAATACCTCTTTTATCTTTAAATCTAACATATTGTCCTACTTTTAAATCTTCTAATTTCATTATTTACCTCCAACATTCTCGTATAATATGTTTTATATTTTCATCAACATTTTCATAAATTCTTTCAAGTATATCCCTTTCTTGCGTATATATATTTTTATTTTTAACATCATTTAGGGCTTCAATATAACCTTTTAAACGATAAATTTCATTATTCCTTTTGACATCGTTCATAGTAGTTATATAATTAAAATCATTGAGTTTTTTTAATCGCTCTTTTTTTCTATGAATAATACTATGTATGTCTTCCATTATTTATCATCTCCTTAACAACTTTTAAACCAAGTTCTAATTTTTTGTTTTCTTAATTCTTTTTTTACTATTTTAAGTGCTTTTAAAGTATCATTCACACTCATTCCACTTTGAATAGGAAAATCTTTAAAATAAACTTTACCTGTCCTGTATACTTCTATATCTCCTATCTCATGATATTTTTTGTAAAAATGTATTATAAAAGGAAACCCAACTTTTTCTTTATCTACTATTAAATATTTCATGTTTTACCCCCTAACTAAAATTTTTATCAGTAAATCTATAACCATTTACATTTTTAGAGTATTCATCGTGTTTTTCTTTTTGCTTTTTATCGACTAAATCTAAAAAGTCTTTTACCGATACCTCTTCGTCATATTCATTTAAAATTACAATTTCATTATTATTTTCTAAAAATTCTTTCCATTGCTCAAAAGTATGTATCTCTAAATCCCAATCAAATGAATTATATTTATTTACTTCTTGGAATAGAAATTTCCAACCTGCACTTGATTTACCAATATGCAAAGGTTCTCTTATTGTAGGTTTTTTCTTCACAGCATAGTAGTTTGTTCCCATTATTTATCATCTCCTTTGTATTTTCTTCTTATAAACGGAACATTTGAGTATTTACATTCGGGGCAAAATACACCAATACAATCCGACGTTATATAACGCATTTCTTCTTCTTTATAAGTAAATACACACCCACAAATTCGGCATTTAATTACATAAACTTGTTTGTCGGGTGGCGTTTTAGTGCCACTTTTAATTATTTTCATTATTTATTATCTCCTATTAGTTTTTTTGATAATTGTATATAAGCATTATATAAATTAAAATATCTATATACTATTTCTTCTTTTTCCATACTTAATAGTGCTTTATATTTACTTCTTTCTCCTGTACAAAATGTAACGGTTTGCCCAGTAAGTAAACGATATTTATTTTCGCAATCAAGTAATTCCCTATATCTTTTATTTGATATTATTTTCATCTGATACTCCTATTATACTTTTGTATTTTTGTAAAATTTCTTTAAAAATTTTATCGGTTGGTTGTACTTTAATACAGCTAGGATTTTCTACATCATAATCATTAAAACCATCTTCGTTATAATGTTTCCATCTTAAACTTGGAGT